>OGYB01000004.1_pt1 | contig 235553 bp, 191 predicted proteins | sample 1576421 | NCBI WGS metagenome assembly OGYB01 (sample SAMEA3541577, study PRJEB24748) | human gut metagenome | biome: human gut; feature: human-associated habitat; material: faeces | place: China | collected 2012
ATTTTTTTACATTTGCAGCGTTTAAGATTTTCAAGCCATTTGGTAGTATAGGGTAATAAATATTACATTATTTTTCTACTGAATTATTGGCAATGACCCTTATTCCATAAATAAGGGTCAATTCTTAGACTCTCGTTTATTCATCCACTTTTCCACAAATCCCGTGATTTTCAAATTAACCCGATCAATTACCGATTGATCCAGATCGCTCAGATAAAATCTTGTTGTTCGTTCAGAGGTATGCCCCAATGCCTGACCTATTATTGCCGCTGATGCAGAGTTTTCTTTTGCACACATTGCCCAGGAATGGCGCGCCACATAAGAAGTCAATTTTACAGGACAATTCAACATATTACCGATTTTAGCCAAGCGCCGGTTATAGGTTCTCAAAGCCACCTTATAGGCCTCATAAGATACATCCACAGATTTCAATATAGGGAATAGTAGCTCAGACTCTGCATCTGAATATTTTTCCAATAAGCTACGCATTCCCTGAGTGATCGTTACACGTATTTCCGTTTTAGTTTTTATACGATAATAAACCAGCACATTCCCATGCAGATTCTTACGGGTTAAATGCGCCAGATCCACAAAAGTCATTCCACATGCCATAAAACAGAAAAGGAACAGATCGCGAGCAAAATCCAATCGTTTATTCCCTCCCAAATCCAGTTGTATCATATCCTTTATTACATTTGTTCCTATCGAACGTTTATACGATGGTACAGGACGTAAATGTAGTTTTTGAAAAGGATTTTCTTTGGGACTAACCAAGTGTTCAGAAATGGCACTATTATACACACTCCGGAATATGCTGGCATAATTACTTACTGAATTATGGCTCAGATTTAATGACTGAAGATGAGTTACAAAGTCGTTGACCAACCGCGCATCTATCTGTTTCATTGTCAATTTTTTTTTACCCAGAAACAGTTCCAACTGGTTGTGGGTTGCTTGATATAACACAGCTGTCCCCTTTTTACCGGATGCATATTTCTTCTCCTGCAAATAATCGATATAGTTCAACACAGAAGCGAGAGCTTTTTTCTTTTTTCTTTGTTCTACTAACATAATTCTCTAATTTTAAATTTATGAATATGAAACAAATATAAGCGATAGTTAGATTACGTTTGTGCCGTCCAAACTAAAAAAAAGCGCTGGCAATAATATCGCCAACGCTTTTCCCAACAAAAACTTAATCTACTATTAAATCACTCAACGACCATCATCTTGTCGTTTACGGAAACTTTATCGCCATCCGTGATAAACACTTCTTTCACCACGCCGTCGATCGGGCTGCGGATCTCATTCTCCATCTTCATGGCTACCAGGACACAAAGCGGCGTACCGGCTTTCACTTCGTCGCCTGCTTTCACGTTCACTTTCAGGATCACGCCCGGCATCTGTGCCGTGATAACCTGACGGCCTACCGCTACAGACTGGATACGCGACAGACGCATCTTCTTCAATTCGTCGATTACCTGCACCTGGAAATAATCGCCTTTGTTCTTGACCTCATACACATCGTCTGAGATATTGGATATCTGGACACCGTGCGATTTATGATTAAGAATGATGGAATAGATACTATCCCCTCCCACATTATAATCGACATTGTATATCTTACCGTTCACGGAGACTTTCTTTACCGGGCCGTCTTCGAGTATTTCCACCTTGAATTCGGTGTCCGGCATATCGTTTACTGTTGCAAAATAGGTTGCTAATGCTTTTGACATAATCAGATCCTCCTTTTAATAGTTATTGGCAGTCATCTGCAGTTTACCGTAATATTTCCATAAAGATTCGCCTACCAGCGGAACAGTCGTCATACGGGCGGAAGCCTCTTTCTCCTGTTCGAAATGTTTGAGGGCGGCTGCTATGACAGCAACCAGCGGATCATTGTTCTGGCGACGTTTCAGGTCTTCCTTGTCGAACTTGGTGTCGATAAAGGTCGTGTCGTAATTCCCTTTCAGGAATGTTTCGTTGTGCAATACACGCTGATGGAACGGGATCGTCGTCTTTATCCCCAGTATCTTGTATTCACGCAGGGCACGTGCCATATTGGAAATGGCCGACTCACGGTTGCGTCCCCAGGTACATAGTTTGGCGATCATCGGGTCGTAATGCAAGGATACCTCGAACCCGGCATAGGCGGCACTATCCAGACGGACGTTACGTCCTTCGGGGGCTTCACGCACCTTGATAATACCCGGTGAAGGCATAAAGTTATTTTCCGGGTCTTCCGCATAGATACGGCATTCGATGGCGGCTCCCCTGAACTCTACATCTTCCTGTTTGTAGGGCAACGGATTGCCGGCTGCTACCAGGATCATATCGCGAACAAGGTCGACACCCGTAACCTCTTCCGTCACCGGATGTTCCACCTGCAGGCGGGTATTCATTTCCAGGAAGTAGAAGTTCTGGTCTTTATCCATCATGAACTCCAACGTTCCGGCACTGTAATAACCGATCTTCTTACAGGCTTCCACGGCTACGGCAAGCATCTTTCGGCGTGTCTCCTCCTTCACAAAGGGAGACGGGGATTCTTCGATCACCTTCTGGTTACGACGCTGGATAGAGCATTCGCGTTCGTATAGGTGGATCACATTCCCGTATTTATCTCCCAATACCTGCACTTCGATATGGTGCGGGTTCTCGATATATTTTTCGATATAAATCGCATCGTTCCCGAACGAGTTGCCAGCTTCGGAACGCGACAGGCGGAAGGCTTCTTCCAGTCCCGCTTCCTCACGTACGAGGCGCATACCTTTACCACCGCCACCGGCCAGGGCTTTCAGCATGATCGGATAACCGACTTCCTTCGCCACTTTGCGTATCTCGGCAATATCCGACACAGGTTCTTCCGTACCGGGCACAACAGGTACTCCGGCCGCTTTCATAATCTTGCGGGCTTCCGTCTTTATTCCCATGCGGGCGATAACGTCGGCACTCGGGCCGATAAAGATTACCCCTTCTTCCTCGCAACGGCGGGCGAAGTCGGCATTCTCCGACAGGAAACCGTATCCCGGATGGATGGCGGCACCGGTCTTCTTGGCTATCTGCAGGATTACATCCGGTTTCAGATAGGAAGTATCCGTTTCATTTTCTGAAATACAATAAGCTTCTTCTGCATATCGTACATGCAAGGCTCCCCGGTCTACATGCGTGTAGATCGCAACGGTAGGTATATTCATTACGCGGCAGGTACGAAAGATTCGCATCGCAATTTCGCCGCGGTTGGCTACTAATACTTTCTTTATCATAATCGTTCGCGTATTAAAGTGGTAAATTGGAATGTTTCTTCGGCGGGTTCGACTGCCGTTTGTTGGCAAGCAGTTCGAAACTGCGGATCAGGCGGGCACGGGTACCGGACGGTTCAATGATTTCGTCGACATAGCCCAGTTCGGCAGCGCGGTACGGATTAGCGAACTTCTCGCGATAATCGTCCTGAAGTTCCTTACGCTTCTTTTCCACATCTTCCGCTTTCTTCAGTTCCTTGCGGAACAGGATATTTACGGCACCATCGGGGCCCATTACGGCGATCTCGGCAGTCGGATAAGCGAAGTTGATATCTCCGCGTATATGTTTGGAGCTCATTACATCGTAGGCACCACCATAAGCCTTGCGGGTAATAACCGTTACTTTCGGGACAGTCGCCTCACAATAAGCATAAAGCAGTTTGGCTCCATGACGGATAATACCTTCATATTCCTGATTAACGCCCGGAAGGAATCCCGGAACATCTACCAGTGTGAGCAGCGGTATATTGAAAGCATCGCAGAAACGGACAAAGCGTGCGGCCTTTACAGAAGCATTGATATCGAGCGTTCCGGCCAGTGCAGCAGGTTGATTGGCTACCACTCCGATCGTTTTACCATTCAGGCGGATATAACCGATCACGATATTTTTGGCATATTCTTCCTGTACTTCGAAAAAGTTGTGATCGTCTGCTACCGATTCAATCAGTTCCTTCATGTCATACGGTTGGTTCGGATTGGTGGGGATCAGTTTGTTGAGTTGTTCGTCGATGCGGTTGGCACTGTCGGTTGTCGGGATGAACGGAGGTTCCTCCATGTTGTTGCTCGGCAGGAACGACATCAGTTCGCGTATCTTCAGGATACAATACATATCGTTATCTCCCGTGAAATGAGCTACTCCCGAACGGCTGCTATGAACTTCCGAGCCGCCCAACTCCTGCATCGTCACTTCTTCCTGCGTTACACTCTTTACCACTTCCGGCCCGGTGATAAACATATAACTGGAGTCTTTTACCATAAAGATAAAATCAGTCAAGGCCGGCGAATAAACCGCTCCACCTGCACACGGCCCCATGATCGCACTGATCTGCGGGATCACACCGGAAGCCATCGAATTACGCAGGAATATTTCCGCATAACCGGCCAACGACCGTACGCCTTCCTGGATACGTGCACCACCTGAGTCGTTCAACCCGATCACAGGTGCCCCCAGCTGCATGGCCATATCCATGATCTTGCAAATCTTCCGGGCATAGGTTTCCGAAAGAGCACCACCAAATACAGTAAAGTCCTGTGCAAAAACAAATACGGTACGTTTTCCGATCAGTCCGTATCCGGTTACGACCCCATCGCCCAACGGACGTTGTTTTTCCAACCCGAACTCCGTGCATCGATGGGTTACAAACTTGTCTACTTCCACGAAGCTTCCCTTTTCCAGTAGAAGTTCGATACGCTCACGGGCTGTAAGTTTACCCGCTGCATGTTGTTTCGCGATACGGTCTTCACCGCCTCCCAGCTCTGCCTGATGGTTTAGAGCAGCCAATTGATCAATTTTCTCTTTCATGGCGATTGTCGGTTTTTATTGATTGATGAACTTAAAATTGCTTGCTAAATCATGTATCTCGCAAAAATAAGAGTAACATATATCTTAAACTGTATGATAAATTACACAGTAAAGAACACTTCATCTTTTAATGTTCTTACAATATAAACATTTGCAGGAACGTAATAGTTATGAAAACCGATTGAATTTATTGATGAGGAGATTGATAAAATTTATATCTAGCAGGAATAAAAGTTTTATTCCTAACTGTTGATTTGTGTCTTGCAAGTTAAAATATATAAATTTCTCTCTTTTTGTTATTGTGATATAAAATCTTTTTCTTTTATTTGTCTGACAAATAAGATTAATACGAATTATAAATCTAATATATACTTATGGATTCTTTAAAATTACATAGTCAGACCTTTACATTAGTAGACCAGGTCGAAGATAAACTTCTCAACTATCTCAAGGAAAAAGATTTGCGCACAGGAGATCCAATCCCCAATGAACTGGAACTGGCCGCAGCCCTTGGCGTTGCCCGCAGTGTTTTACGCGAAGCATTAAGCCGTTTGAAAATGATGGGCATGATAGAAAGCCGTACCCGTAGAGGAATGATTTTGCGGGAACCTTCCATTTTGGGTGGAATGAAGCGGGTAGTCGATCCACGTATATTAAGTGAAGAAGCTTTGTTCGATATTCTCGGTTTCAGAATCGCCCTTGAAATAGGGATGTGTAGCGACTTGTTTCGAAATATAACTCCTGAAGATATTGCAGAATTAGAGGAGATAGTAAAAATGGGTATTGTTTTTGAGAACAACGAATATGCTCCGGTAAGTGAATTCAGGTTCCATGCAAAACTGTATGAAATAACCGGTAATAAAACAATTTCTGAATTTCAGGAAATAATTCATCCTGTCATGGTGTTTGTTAAAAACAAATTCAAAGATTTGCTCGAACCCATCAATATCGAGATGAAAGAAAAAGGCCAGATAGTTACCCACGCAGATTTGCTTGAATATCTAAAGAAAAAAGATGAAACGGGTTACCGCAAAGCAATCGAACTACATTTTGAAGTTTACAAGAGATTTATGAATAGCAAAACATAAAAACCGATCAACAAATAGTCATACCATGTCTAATACATTTAAAATAAAAACACTTTTCTGGGTTTGCCTTTTTACAGTTTTCCAGGTAAAGGCTAATACCAGAAGCATTTCATCCGAATATCCGGATATGGAAAAAATAGAATGGAGCAACACATTAGCTTTGCCTGAAATTAACGGAAAGGCAAACATTGGTATTGCGGGAGCATTCTCCGGATTTATCGGCAGCAACCTGCTTGTAGGCGGTGGCGCTAATTTTCCGGATGCCACCCCTTGGAATGGTGGTCATAAAACCTGGTGGAATACATTATATTATATTAATGTACAGGATCCGGATGCTAAATGGAATATTATAAAGGAATGTTTACCTAGAACATTAGCATATGGAAATTCTATTGAATTGCCTTCCGGCATCTTATGTATCGGAGGATGCGATTCCACACAATGTTACAGTGATGTTTTCTTACTTCAATTAAAAGATGGAAAAGTAAAAATAGATACAGACTGGCCTTCTTTACCAGTCCCGCTAGCAAACTCAACCGGCGTTCTGTTGGATAATAAAATTTACATTGCCGGTGGTCAGGAAAGAATGGATGTGCAGGAAGCAACCGGACATTTCTTCATGCTCGATCTGGCAAACAGCAAAAAAGGATGGAAAACACTTCCTACCTGGCCGGGAGCCCCCCGCGGATATGCCGTTAGTGCTGCTCAAAGCGATGGCTTTGACAAATGTTTCTATCTTTTCAGCGGACGTAACTATAAAGCCAACGGATCCGTTGAGGTATTAACGGATGGATTTGCCTATAATCCACGACTAAATATCTGGAAAAAATTAGATCAGCAATTCCCGGTAATGGCCGGAACAGCGATAGCAACAGGAGCAAATCATATTCTTTTCTTAGGCGGTGTACCACAATTAATATCTGGTTCCGATAAACATCCCGGATTTGATAACACTGTCCGTCTATACCATACTATTACGAATACGTTGATTGAAAAAGAGACAGCGCCCTACTCTATTCCCGTTACAACGAACATTGCCCGTAAAGATAATTCGTTTTATCTCACAAGCGGAGAGATAAAACCTGGTATCCGTACTCCTCAAATACTAAAAGGAGAAATTATACCTTTTGAAAAAGGACTGGGCGTAGTGAACACTATCGTCATTATTCTATACTTTGCATCATTGGCCTGGATAGGTTACTATTTCTCGAAAAAACAAAAGAACACGGACGATTATTTCAAAGGGGGTGGCCGTTTACCTTGGTGGGCTGTGGGATTAAGTATTTTCGGTACAAGCCTTAGTGCGATCACTTTTATGTCTATTCCGGCAAAGTCCTACTCGTCTGATTGGAGCTATATGTTAGTCAATGCAGGTATATTAATGGTTGTTCCTATTATCCTGTATTTATTCATTCCATTTTATCGGAAACTGAATGTAACAACGGCTTACGAATATCTAGAACAACGATTTAACCCGTTAATCCGTGTCATTTGCAGTTTGGCTTTTATTCTGTTCCAGATTGGAAGAATGGGGATTGTCTTATTTTTGCCTGCAATTGCATTGAACGTTGTAACAGGTTTCGACATATTTCTTTGTATCGGCTTGATGGGGATTTTAAGCCTGATATATACAATGATGGGAGGTATTGAAGCTGTGGTATGGACAGATGCTTTACAAGTTGTCGTTTTACTGGGAGGTGCAATTCTTGTTGTTATAATCGCAGTCGCTAATATTCCGGATGGTTTTTCCGGTGTCATCCGGGAAGCTGCTTTCGATAATAAATTTGATCTGGGTAGTTTAAACTTCGATTTAAAGCAATCTACTTTATGGACTGTACTGATCGCAACCTTCTTTACTAATCTAACGACTTACGGAACCGATCAAACTATGGTGCAACGATATATGACAACAGAAACAGAAAAGCAAGCCAAGAAAAGTGTCCTGACAAATGCTTTTCTTACTATTCCTGCAACCTTGTTGTTTTTCTTTGTCGGAACAGTTCTTTACGTTTATTATAAGCATAGCCCGGCAGAGTTGAGTCTAACTATTACAGATGGTGATGCCATCCTACCCTGGTATATTTATTCTGAATTGCCACAAGGGATAACAGGCCTGTTAATATCCGGTATTTTCGCTGCTGCCATGTCGACACTTAGTAGTAGTATGAATTCAGCCGCCACAGCATATATTGTCGATATCCATAGTAAAATAGTTACTGATGATTCGAAAAACAGTCTGCATGCAGCTAAAATTTCCACATTATTATTAGGTATAGCCGGTATTGCTTTTGCTTATACAATGGCAACCTGGGAAATAAAGTCATTATGGGATGAATTCAATAAAATATTAGGAATAATCCTGGGTAGCTTAGGAGGACTTTTCTTACTGGGAATGATCACCAGAAGAGCTAATGCAACCGGGGCTTTATGCGGAATAATCGGTAGCATATTCATTCAACTTATTATGATTCATTTCCAGTACGTTCATCTACTCTTATATACAACAACAGGGTTTATCTCTTGTTTCGTTATCGGATATATAGCAAGCCTGGTTATACCGGGTCACAAAAAGAATATTGATCATCTGACTATTTACAAAATATTTTCTAAAAAATAATGACATGAAGAATTATCAACGTCTGAAAGGATTGATTGCAGCATCCTTTACTCCTATGGATGCTCATGGAAAAGTAAACCTTTTCGCAATCGACAAGTATGCCGACCTAATGGCTGAATCAGGTATGACAGGAGTATTCGTGTGCGGAACGACAGGAGAATCCCTGTCACTCACAACAGAAGAACGCAAAAATATCCTGGAACAATGGATTAAATCAGCGAACCACCGTTTCAAAGTAATTGCGCATGTTGGAAGCAACTCACAGTTTGAAGCTATGGAATTGGCCCGTCATGCAACTAAAGCAGGTGCAGATGCCATCGCATCGATGGCCCCGTGTTTCTTTAAACCTGGAAGCGTGAAAGAGTTAATTGCATTTTTTGCTCCGATAGCAGAATCTGCAAAAGAATTACCTTTCTACTATTATAATATGCCGTCAATGACCGGGGTGTCTCTATCTGTTGCCGCATTTCTGGAAGAAGGTAAAAAAGTAATGCCCAATCTTGCCGGAACCAAATTCACCCATAACAATCTAATGGAGATGGGAGAATGCCTGGCATTAAATAATGGTGAGTTTGAAGTACTTCACGGATACGATGAAATTCTGATATCCGGACTTGCATTTGGCGCAGTGGCAGGCGTTGGCAGCACTTATAATTATCTTCCGGATGTGTATCACGGCATCCTGAAAGCAATGGAAGAAGGCGATATGCAAAAAGCCAGGGAACTTCAGATGAAATCAATTGAAATAGTAAAAATAATCATTAAATACGGAGGAGGTGTAAGAGGAGGAAAAGCAATTATGAATCTGATAGGAATAGAATGCGGACAATGCAGATTACCCATTTCGCCTGTAAGCGATGAAGAATACGATATGCTGAAAAACGATTTGTATAAAATCGGCTTTTTACCAAAATAAAAAAGACACGGGGAATAAAAACTTTGGTCGGTTGCCTATTCCCCGGTGTCGATCTTAAAATAACACTATTTTAAAACCAGTACAAAGATGAATAAAATTAATTATTTATGTCTACTATTGATCCTTTTATTATTCCCTTTTATCTCGGTTTCCGCTCAGGAAGTGAATATTTCAGGTGTTGTAATAGATAATGAAGGACTAACGATGCCCGGCGTTTCCGTGGCTGTTAAAGGTGCCACATCCGGTACGATCACAGATCTGGATGGCAAATTCAATATCAGTGTACCTAAAGGAACTACACTTATTTTCTCTTTTATAGGATATACGACGAAAGAAGTGAAAGTAGGAAACGAATCTATTTTAAATATCACTTTAAATGCATCTACGGTTGGTCTGGATGAAGTTGTCGTTGTCGGTTACGGCACACAATCGAGAAGAACCATCACATCTGCTATTACTAAAGTCAGCGGAGATGCATTAAAGAATGTGCCGGTAAATACGATCGGCGAAGGTTTGAAAGGCAAAATTGCCGGAGCCAGGTTGTATTCCAACAACAATACTCCGGGTGCCGATGCAACCATCCGTATCCGAGGAGGTTCCTCTATCAACAAAAGCAACGATCCGCTGATCCTTGTCGATGGTGTCGAACGCGCTTTTTCCGGTATTAACCCCAATGATATCGAGTCTATCGAAGTACTGAAAGACGCAGCATCCACTGCCATTTACGGATCAAGAGCCTCAAACGGTGTTATCCTGATCACGACGAAAAAAGGGTCAGCCAACCAGGCTCCCCGGATTACATTCGAAGCAAATGTAGCTCTGCAACAGGCTGAAACATTATATGATTTCATGAGTGCCGAAGATTACCTGAACATCGTCCGCCCTGCAGTGGCTGTCGGTCCGAATTCAAGATATAATTCGATGGATGGCTATTCTGCCAGTTCCGGTAATACGGCATCTTCCATTTATTCTACACGTTACCTGAGAGATGGGGAAAGTGTTCCGGCAGGATATAAATCGATGCCTGACCCACTTGATCCAAGCAAGACACTGATCTTTCAGGATAATAACTTTCAGGATGAAATCTATAAAAATGCTTTATGGCAGAATTATTATGTAGGTATTGACGGCGGAAGCGATGCAGTCAGATACAGTGCAAGTGTCGGCTATACGGATGATGGCGGTGTGGCCTTGGCTACCGATTATTCCCGTCTTAGCATGCGTAATAATCTGGATGTAAAAATCAACAGCAAATTATCTCTTGCTGCAGGTTTCGACTATTCCAAAACAAACTCATCCGAATATCCCAACCAAATGAATGTGATATCCAGAGGTCTGGCAACGCCACCCACACAGAAAAAATATAATGAAGACGGTACGCCGACCAAAGGTTATAACGCGACTTCTCCCAACCCGCTATGGTACCAATATTACAACGACCAGAGTAAGGAGGAAAAACGTTTGTCCGCTTTCGGTAAACTGACTTATCGCATTATCGACGGATTAAGAGCCGACGTTCAATTGTCTACCTATAACCACCATTGGAGAAGCGACAGTTTCGAGAAAGCAAACGAATTCAGCGGTTTACGTACAACTACAGCAAAATTCGGCGAACTAGATAGAAACAAACTGGAAGCGTACGGTACATATAACAAAACAATCAAAGATCATTCTTTCTCCATCATGGCTGGTTATTCGTATCAGAAAGATAAAAACCAAACAATGGAAGCGACTGTCACAGGTGCAAGCTCCGATAAAGTACCGACATTAACAGCAGGCCCTAATAAAAAAGATGCCAAGAGTGACTTTACAGACGACGTTACAATCGGCTACTTTGGACGTTTATCCTATGATTTCCAGAAAAAATATTTATTCTCGGCAACATTCCGGGAAGATGCATCCTCACGTTTTGCAAGTGGCAATCAATGGGGTTTCTTCCCCGGCGCATCTGTAGGCTGGGTGATGTCGGACGAAAGTTTTATGCAAAACGCTAAAGCTATCGATAACCTGAAATGGCGTATCAGCTACGGTCAGACAGGGAACAATACGATCGGACTGTATGATGCTTATGGCAAATACTCTACGGATGCCAAATACGACGGTGTAGCCGGTATCGTCCCCTCTACTATGCCTAACCTGGGATTAACTTGGGAGGTTTCGACACAGCTGGATGCCGGTTTCGATTTATCGATGTTTAATAACCGCTTAAACATCAATGCCGATTATTTCGACAAAAGAACTGACAATCTGCTATTCAGTAAAGAGCTGCCTAACACGTCCGGATTTGAAGACGTACAAACAAATATCGGTAAGGTTAAATTCTACGGTTTCGATATTGAAATAGGTTCAACCAACATTGAAACAAAAGATTTCACATGGACATCCAAGTTTACCTGGAGTTTTGTAAAAAACAAAGTACTGAAACTACCGGATAACGGCCGCGATAAAAACCGTATCGGAGGTATTACCTTAGCCGACGGAACGGCCTTTGGCGGAACCGCAGAAGGAGAATCTCTGTATAGTTATTATGGCTACGTTGTCGATCATATCCTTGAAACTCAACAACAGGCGGATAATGCAATGTATGACAGTTCCGCCAAAGGTTACCGTCATTCGGATGGTAAGAATATAGCAGGACGTAAAGAAGTCGGCGACTACGAATGGAAGAATCGCGAAGGTAGCCAGACACGCGACGGAAAAGATTATATCGACAGCCAGGACCAGTTCTTACTGGGTTACACTGTGCCACATTCCACAGGTGGATTGAACAACAATTTCACTTATAAGAATTTCACTCTGAATATCTTCCTGGATTGGGCTTTGGGACATTCCATCAATAACAATTCCGAAATGCGTTATTTCATGAATACATTTGCCAATAACTACACTTTGATCGATGAAGTGAAACAATGTTGGACACAACCAGGGGACAACACAAAATACGCACGTTTCACAGCCAACGACCCGGATGACGGTAACGCAAACTTCAGCCGTACTTCTAACATATTCAATTATAAAGGTGATTATTTGTGTATCCGCGAGATCAGTCTGCAATATAATGTACCGACCAATAAATTGGTCAAACTGGGTATTCAGAATCTTGCTTTCACGCTGGCCGGTAATAATCTGCATTATTTTACAGCAGTAAAGGGTGTTTCTCCCGAAGTAGGAGCCTCTACCACTTATAATAAAGATTACTATAACTACCCTCCTATTCGTAAATATTCGATCGGAGTTAAAGTGACATTCTAAAACAAAAGAATCTTTTAAGCTATAAAACAATAGTATTATGAAAATTAAGACAATAATATCAATATTACTGGCAGGAACCCTGTTCGCTTCATGCCACGGTGACCTGGACATCATTCAGAAAAGCGAAGTTTCTGCCAACTCCATGTGGCAAGACGAAGGAGATGCTACTTCTGCCATGTACGGTATGTTCAATAAATTCAGAGCAGCCTTTAATACCGGTTACATTTACTGGGGCGAATATAGAACAGGATTATGGGGAGACGGTTTAACCAGTCAGACAGCTCGCGATCAGGTCTATCAAAACCAGATTCCTACCAGCCACGGATATGCAAACTGGAAAGATTTGTACACAACGATCAATAATGCTAACCTTATTCTGAAATATACTCCCGATATTGCCTTCAACAGTGAAGAGACAAAGAATAAGATATTGGCAAATGCCTATTATGTAAGAGCGTTCTGTTATTACTGGATCGGACGTGTATGGGGCGATGCTCCGGTTTTACTGGAAGGTTTCGAATCAGACCAACAGGAAGGTTTATTCCCGACACGTCAACCGGCAGATGATGTATTCAGACAAGTAGGCGAAGACATCGACAATGCACTGACTCTTATACCTGCTTCCGTTAAAGACCGGAATCTGGCATCACCAGGATCGATCAATATGCTGAAAGCCGATTACAATTTGTGGATGTATAAGGTTAGAAGTGCTGGTGAATCTGCATCGAATAACGCGAATACAGCAGTTCAGGCTGTATTGGGTAATTCTGATTATTCCTTGGAAGAAGATTACGGAAATATCTTCTATAATGAACTAGGCAATGAAATTATATTTGCATGGAGTTATATTCAGGACGAATATACAGGCGGTTACCCGGGTGACTATCTGGTGCCTTCCCAATATGTGTCGGCCGAAGCTATAGAGAACCCTGTAAAAGTGGGAAGTCATCAGCAATGGTGTTTCTACACGGAAGACTATAAGGCATTACTTTCAGAAAATAAAGACGATCAACGGACGATCCTAAGTTTTGAAACCTATTTTGATGAGCCGAAGAATGCCACTTTCCAATGGATCAATAAATTTGCCGGGACATGGACAAACGGGACACGTATCTTCGATTCCGACATCATTGTATACCGCTATGCTGATGCAATCCTGTTTGATGCGGAGATCAAAATGGCTAAAAACGATATATCCGGAGCTGTCGCTTCCCTGAACAGGATTGCCGAACGGGCTTATGGCAAAGAAAACTTCTATCCTGCTTCCATCTCTGCGCCCGATCTGAACGAAGCGATCGTCACAGAACGTATGAAGGAATTTGCTGCCGAAGGTAAACTTTGGTGGGACTTTATCCGTCTGGGTGTCGTATTTAAGAAAGCTCCTTATCTGGTAGGTCGCGACAATGAACAGAACGTATTATTATGGCCGGTAGCTCAGACATCTATCAACAAGAATCCGAATATCACGCAGACACCGGGCTACGACAAATAAAATAACTTATATGCACGTTAATACATACTGGCAGAGGAACATTTCTCTGCCAGAGTTATGAGTCCGCAAATCTCTTTGAACTGGTTACAGACTACCATATCATTACCGAATTTTTTAATAAATAATCTCAAATCAATTTAAGTTATGAAGAAAATGATAGCAACTTGCTCTATTCTGCTGATGCTACTCAGTATTTCACTACAAGCCCAGGAAAACCCGACAACCGACGTTTTTCAAAAAGGACAAGACGGCTATGCCTGTTTCCGCATCCCGGCTATTGTCCGATCCAAAGCAGGTACTTTGCTGGCCTTTGCCGAAGCTCGAAGGAACAGCTGCTCGGATACCGGTAATATCGATCTGGTAGTAAAACGTTCGGAGGATGGCGGTAAGACCTGGAGCAAAGCAATTACTGTATGGGACGACGGAGACAATGTATGCGGAAACCCCGCTCCTATTGTAGATCAGGAAACCGGACGCATTATTCTGGTAACCTGCTGGAATCTGGGAGAAGACCACGAAAAAGAGATCATCGATGGGAAAAGCAAAGATAGCCGCTGCATATATGTACTCTCTTCGGACAACGACGGGATAAGCTGGTCTGCTCCCAAAGAAATCAGTTCTTCCGTAAAGCATCCGGACTGGACCTGGTATGCAACCGGTCCCTGTCATGGTATTCAACTGCAAAGCAAAAAGTATAAAGGACGGTTAGTCGTATCAGCCAATCACATGGTAGCCGGTACTAAAACATATCATTCCCAGCTTATCTATTCCGACGACAAGGGTGAAACCTGGAAACTGGGCGGGATAGTCAGCAAACACGGTGGAAATGAGAGTAGTGTAGTCGAACTTGAAAATGGAAACCTTATGTTGAATATGCGGAACTACAACCGAGAAGAAAGCAAATCGCGCAGCTACGTTATCAGTGAAGACGGTGGAGAAACCGTTTCCGAAATGCAATATCTGCCGGAACTGATAGAGCCCATTTGCCAGGGAAGCACGTTGAACTACATGAAGAACGGCAAAATAAGCAACAACATCCTGTTCTCGAATCCTGCATCCACGGATAAAAGGGAGAAAATGACAATCAAACTGAGCGAGAATAACGGTAAAACATGGCCATATGCTTTCCCTGTCTATTCCGGCCCCTCGGCCTATTCCGATTTAGTGAATCTACCAGACGGAAACATCGGGCTACTATACGAATATGGTACCGACAATGCATACGAAAAGATAGGCTTCACTTGTATCTCTTTCGAGACTCTGAAGAAACTCTGATCCGAAAGCCCGAAAGATAGATTTTATAAACTAGTCCAGATAAAACAACGAGCAAAAGTTTCAATCTGTTTCATGCACTGAAACTTTTGTTTCACATAAGAGAAACATTTGTTCCACCCTAATGAAACACTTGTTTCACTATACTGAAACAAAATAAAATAAATAAGTGCTTGAAGATTATAAGAACACTCCAAATCAGTAAGACTCCATGAATAAAACACTATTATTTACGCTTCTATCCATCTTGTCGATCTCCTGTACAAAATATACCGACAAGATATCTGTTACGATAAAACAACCCGTTCTGCCCGTCCTCACCATGAAGGATGCAAATCCGGTATTAAAGATTGAATTGATACGAAATCAGCCGATCGATTATACATTACAATCAATCGCGTTTGCTTTGCAGGGAACAACTAATATCAACGATATTGAAAGTATCGGACTTTATTATGCCGACCCTAAAGGTACTCTTGATAAAGATAAACCTGCAATACTCCCTATTGCAGTATCGGAAACTGTTACTATAAACACTGAGATTCACGTAGAAACAGATACGCTCACCCTCTGGCTTTCCTTCAGACTAAAAGAAAAAATCAACCTCGGCCATCGATTTAATGCCTATTGCTCTGAGTTGCAAACAAGCGAAGGTAAAATAAAAATACCTGAAACAACATCTCACGGACTACGTGCCGGCGTTGCCGTTCGTCAGCATATGCAGGATGGTGTACATACATCCCGCATTCCAGGTTTGGCTACTTCCCGAAAAGGGACCTTACTGGCGATTTATGATGCCCGTTACGAAAACTCACGGGATTTGCAAGGAGATATAGATATCTGCCTGAATCGTAGTACAGACGGTGGACAGACCTGGCAACCCATACAAGTCGTTCTGGATATGAAAGAATGGGGAGGTCTTCCCGAAAAATACAACGGAGTAAGCGATGCCAATATCCTCGTAGATGAAGAAACAGGAGATATATACGTAGCCGGTCTCTGGATGTACGGTGTATTGGATAATGAAACCGGCAAATGGATACCCGGAATGACTAAAGACAGTACCCGTTGGATGCACCAATGGCGTGGTAAAGGCTCTCAACCTGGCTTTGGCGTTAAAGAAACTAGCCAGTTCCTGATCAGCAAAAGCACAGATGATGGCCTGACATGGAGCGAACCGATTAACATCACAGCACAAGCCAAACAAAAAGAATGGTGGCTTTTTGCTCCCGCTCCCGGACATGGCATCACGTTGAAAGACGGAACTCTTATCTTTCCCACTCAGGGACGTGACAAAGAAGGACAATCATTCTCTAACATCACCTGGAGTAAAGACAATGGGAAAACATGGAAGACAAGCAGTCCAGCATTCCATAACACAACGGAATGCATGGCAGTAGAACTATCCGACGGAAGCATTATGCTGAACATGCGTGACAACCGTAACCGGGGCAACAGAGAAGAAAACGGCCGGCGTATCTGCGTCACTTCCGATTTGGGACAAACCTGGACGGAACATCCTACATCCCGGAAAGCACTTATCGAACCGACGTGTATGGCCAGTATCCATAAACATATCTATCATCAGGATAGCAAAGAAAAATCCATACTCCTTTTCGTAAATCCGGAATCCTACTCCGAACGTAATCACATCACTTTAAAAGTAAGTTATGATGATGGTAATACCTGGCCGGAAGAAAAGAAAATATTACTGGACGAATACAATAGCCGTGGATATTCCTGTATCACATCAGTAGATGAAAATACGATCGGTATTCTATACGAAAGCAGTCAGGCCGACATGGTATTCCAACAAGTCAGTCTAAATGAAATAGTACCATAAATTCAACAAAAAGGCAGAGATTATTCATCTCTGCCTTTTTTATAATCAACGAGAACAATCCTTCTAACAGGATTTCCCTGTCATAATATCCAGCACTAGTTTATCCGTTGCCTCCATACCTACGGAGCCGATAGCCGTCAGGTTGGCGATCGACTTGTCCACGTCTTCATCGATAATGCCTTCCACCGGAGTGACTACTTTATTTTCCATTGCCATCAATGCCGAAATCATCGCAGTAGAAACACCGCTCGATACTTTCAGGGCACAACTGGGTTTCGCACCGTCACAGATCATGCCGGTGATATTACCGATCATATTCTTGATTGCATAAGATATCTGTGTCTTGTTCCCTCCCATCAGGTAAGTTATGCCACAACTCGAACCTGTGGCAGCAACAACGCATCCGCACAAAGCCGAAAGACGTCCCAGGCTCTGTTTGATATAGATAACCATCAGGTGGCTGAGCATCAGGGCACGGATCAATTGTTCTTCCGTACATTCAATATCTTCGGCAAAAGAAAGAACCGGAAGCGTAGCGGCAATTCCCTGGTTTCCGCTACCGGAATTACTCATTACGGGGATCATCGCACCATCCATACGGGCATCGCAGGCGGCAGCGGTCATAGCCAGCATGTGGGTATAGGCAGACTCGCCCATATATTTCTTGCCGTACTCGCCCGATACGGTTTTACTTACGGTGTGCCCGTAATGTCCCTGTATGGAAGCTTGTGCAGCTTTCTTGTTCAGATCGGCCGTTTCGAGGATAAAGCGGATTTCGTCTACCGGCATTTCCATGGCAAACTCGTAAACTGTCGAGAAAGAGAGCTTCAGTTCATCCTCCGGACAGATGGCGTCGCAATGCAACTCCTTTCGTTCGTCGGTCAATACTTCGCCGTTTTTCTCTACATATATTATATGTGTATGCTCATGGCAGATAATTACCCGAGATGTTTCCTCTCCGGCTGTACAGATTATTTCGATATATAGTTTGTCTACATTCTCCTTTAAAGCGATATGGATAAGCTTATCTTCAATTATGGCCTTACCGGCTTGCAACGCTTCAGGGGTTATATCGCGAAGCACTTCCAGCCCGTAAGCCGATTTTCCGATCAGGGTTCCAAGAGCAATGGCGATAGGCAGTCCAACCATACCTGTGCCGGGAATTCCCACTCCCATTGCATTCTTCAGTATATTGGCACTAAGTAATACTTCTATTTTCTCAGGTCGGCATCCCAAAACTTCCGCTGCTTTTGCTGCGGCTAAAGCGACCGCCACCGGTTCCGTACAACCGATTGCCGGAATTACTTCCTGATGTATTAATTTAATGATTTGCGTTTGAGTTAATTTATCCATAAAATATAGAGTTTTTTCCTTTAATATCGTCCGGCAAAGGTAACTTATTAATCGATAATTAAGAGCCGAAAATCAAAAATTATATGCTATTTATCGCTATTACCTACAGTTTCCGCCGTAAATATTTCCTCTTCCGTACCATTACCGCGTCCTTCTTCCAGGCGCACACTAAAAACAGCCTGGCCAGTTTGTAATTCCGGGGAAGCATATACCGTGACTTCATAATTGATACATTCATCACGGGAGATACGGGGTATTTTCACCGGATTGGATAATTCCAGATGTTCCCCTTCCTTTATTTTTACGACAGGTATCACATCCAAAGCGTCCTGAAAGCTGTTATTAACTATCACAAACGAGATACGGCAGGTTTCTCCGGCATCGATCTTCCGGTTGCAGGTGATGCTGTCCTCTTCCAAAAGAATATCTTCTATATGCAGGTCGGGTAACAATACGTTCGAGGAAGTATTATATTTGCCCGGGATTCTCCTTTCGACTATCACTTCATCATTCGCAGTGGCAGCGATCGAAGCACCGGCGACACCTCCGACAGCCGTTCCGATGAATGCTCCTATTTCACCACCTCTTTCATCATTAATAGCCTCCCCGATCAATCCGCCGAACAGCCAGCCGACAAATGATCCGACCTGTGCCCCAAAACCAGTCCGGTCTTCGTTACTCATATTCCTTATCGATCCGCAACCCGGCAGGATCAATAAAACGATCATTAAGGATATAATTACCTTTTTCATAATATCACCTATCTTTCTATTCTACACAATCAACGAATAAAATCCTCATGTTTGCCTTTATGACAACGGAAAGGAGAAAAACCCCCATTCAATTCCTTTTTTTTATGTAAGTTTGCGGCCAGTTAAACAAAGAATTAATGACAAATCAAATCCAGACTCCATCTGCAGATCTGCAACGCCAATATGATCTCCTTCAAATGGAGTATGAATATGAGAAAGAGACCTACAGGCAGCAGTCCGAACGGGTGGGCATCCATCGGAAAATACAACAGGGACTTTGCTGGTATCCTGTTGTCCCGGGAAAAAGTTATTACAATTCACTCAACCAACTGGTCATTGAAATTGAACGCAGAGACGACAAGGAGATAGAGCATAATTTTGAATATGGCCGTCCGGTCTGTTTCTTTACAACCAATGGAACAGGCAGTCCGCGTTATCTGAATTTCTCCGGTATCATCAGCTATGTACAGGATGACCGAATGGTTGTCGTTCTTCCAACACCTTCGGCCCTGTTCGATCTGCAAGGTGTGAGCAGTGAGTTGGGCGTTCAGCTCTATTTTGATGAGACAAGCTATAAAACGATGTTCAGTGCACTGTCGGGTGTAATGAAAGCGAAAAATAACCGGTTAGCCCATTTGCGGGATGTATTACTGGGGAAAACGCCTGTCAGTGAAAGGAAGTTGTTTCCCGTTCGTTTTCCCTGGCTGAACGTTACCCAGGAAGAGGCTGTCAATCATGTACTGGCGGCAAAAGAGGTTTCCATCGTGCATGGCCCTCCCGGAACGGGTAAAACGACCACATTGGTGGAAGCGATCTATGAAACATTACACCGGGAAAACCAGGTGATGGTCTGTGCACAAAGTAATACAGCCGTTGACTGGATCTCCGAAAAGCTGGTAGACCGGGGGATCAACGTTCTCCGCATCGGCAACCCGACACGGGTGAACGACAAAATGCTTTCCTTCACCTACGAACGGCGCTTCGAGTCGCATCCCGACTACTCCGAACTCTGGGGTATCCGTAAAGCGATCCGCGAGATACAATCGTCTTTCCGCAAAAAGAGCCATAGCGAAAAGGAAACGGCACGCAACCGTCTTTCCCGCCTGCGTTTCCGGGCAACCGAACTGGAAGTACAGATAGACACCGACCTGTTCAGCGAAGCCCGAGTAATAGCCTGCACATTGGTAGGTTCTGCCAACCGGGTGCTGACAAACCATACATTCACGACTCTTTTTATCGACGAAGCGGCACAGGCACTCGAAGCGGCCTGCTGGATCGCGATCGGCAAAGCAGACCGGGTCATCCTGGCCGGCGACCATCACCAGCTCCCTCCTACTATTAAATGTATAGAGGCGGCACGCGGCGGTCTGGATCGTACGTTGATGCAGAAAGTGGCTGCCAACAAACCGGAAACGGTTTCATTGCTAAAAATACAATACCGGATGCATGAAGATATCATGCGCTTTTCGTCCCACTGGTTTTATCAGGACGAGCTGAAGGCAGCGCCGGAAGTAAGCCAGCGCGGTATCCTGGCATACGACACTCCTGTTGTCTGGTTCGACACGGCCGACTGCGACTTTGAAGAAGACCGGTTGTCCGAAAGTATGAGCCGCATCAATAAGCAGGAAGCAGTTCTATTGGTAGAACAGTTGCAAACCTATATCGAAAAGATCACCAAAGAGCGGGTGCTGGACGAAAGCATCGACTTCGGACTGATCTCGCCTTATAAATCGCAGGTTCAATATATCCGAGGATTGATCAAACGCAACGCGTTCTTTAAGCCGTTCCGTAAACTCATTACCGTCCATACCGTAGACGGCTTTCAGGGACAGGAGCGTGATGTTATCATGATCAGTCTCGTGCGTGCCAACGACCAGGGCAACATCGGATTTCTGAATGACCTGCGTCGCATGAATGTAGCCATCACCCGTGCCCGTATGAAACTGATCATCCTGGGCGATGCTTCCACATTGACAAAGCATGCTTTTTACAGAGAATTATATAAATACATCACAGCCCACGGGCATGTCATTCAAATAAATAACAATATATGAAATATAAGTTACTGGTTCTCGACCTGGACGGAACGCTGACAAACAGCAAAAAAGAGATCACCCCTTATACGCGGGAAGTCCTGATAAAAGCACAGGAACAGGGTCTTCATCTTGTCCTGGCATCCGGACGTCCCACGTATGGTATCGTTCCTCTGACAAAGACATTGGAAATGGAACGGTTCGGGGGATTTATCCTTTCCTTCAATGGCGGGAAAGTGATCGAAGTTAAGACAGGCAAAGTATTCTACGAACAGGCCTTGCCACCGGATATGATGCCACTGTTGTATCAACGTTCGCAGGAAGCCGGGCTGACAATCCTTTCTTACAACGGGAAATATATACTGACCGAGAATGCGGAAGACAAATATGTCAAATACGAGTCGTTCCTCACTAAGATGAAGATAAAGGAAACGGATAATTTCCTCCGCGACCTGCAACTTCCCGCCGACAAATGCCTGATCGTAGGCGAACCGGAAAATTTGGTTCCGCTGGAAGAGAAACTGCGTCAGGAAATGGGGAGCCGTATCAACGTCTATCGCTCGGAAGCTTTTTATCTGGAAGTCGTACCCAAAGGAATAGACAAGGCAGCATCCTTGCAGCGCCTGCTGGAACGCGTATACATAAAACAGGAAGAAGTAATAGCCATAGGCGACGGCTTTAACGACCTCACAATGATACAGTTTGCCGGTCTGGGTGTAGCTATGGCAAACGCCCAACCTCCGGTAAAAGCAAATGCCGACGAGGTAACGACTTATACAAATGATGAGGACGGAGTAGCACATTTCATCGAAGATTTGATGAAAGCGTAAGCGTTAAATGTGTATATTTGTGTTCTAAACAAAAACAGCAAGCCCATGAAGTACAAATTATTGGTTTTAGACGTAGACGGGACATTACTCAACAGCGAAAAAGAGATAACTGCCCGTACCCTTGCTGCCCTACTGAAAGTTCAGCAAATGGGAGTGCATATTGTATTGGCATCCGGCCGACCGACCAATGGGGTCATGCCGCTGGCTAAAGCTTTGGAATTGGATCATTACGGCGGTTTCATCCTCTCGTATAACGGGGGACAGATCATCAACGTTCAAACCGGAGAATTGTTTTTCGAGAAACGTATCAACCCGGAAATGCTGGCTTACCTGGATAAAAAAGCGAAGAAGAACAACTTTGCCATCTTCACTTACCATAAAGACTTTATTCTGACAGACAAACCGGAGAGCCGGCATGTGCAGGAAGAAGCCGCATTGAACAATATGCGGGTGATCGGTGTCGATAACTTCCCGGAAGCTGTCGACTTCAGCCCGTGCAAATGCGTATTGGCCAGCGATGATGAAGCAGAACTGGTCGGATTGGAAAACCATTGGAAGAAACGGCTCAACGGTGTACTGGATGTATATCGCACGGAAGACTTCTTCCTCGAAGTAGTTCCCCAGTTCATCAACAAAGGTAATACGCTGGCTGTTCTGATGGAGAAACTGAAGATCACGACCGAAGAGGTGGTTGCCATCGGTGACGGTATCGCCGACGTTCCTATGCTGCAACTGGCCGGAACCAGTGTTGCGATGGGCAATGCACGCGACTCGGTAAAGGTTTGTGCGGACTTCACAACCCTGACGAATGATATGGACGGGGTTGCCGTTGCTATCGAGACTGCGATCCTTGCCGCTATCAAACCGACGGAAGTTCCGCTGGCTCAGTTGAACATGCGTGCCAAACATGCGTTGATGGGTAATTTAGGTATTCAATATACCTATGCTTCAGAAGACCGTGTGGAAGCGACCATGCCGGTAGACGAACGTACCCGCCAGCCTTTCGGTATCCTGCACGGCGGTGCAACCCTGGCATTGGCAGAGACGGTTGCCGGACTCGGTTCCATGATACTGGCCAAACCGGACGAGATCGTCGTAGGAATGCAGGTTAGCGGCAATCACATGTCGTCGGCGCATGAAGGCGATACGGTGCGTGCCGTCGGAACGATCATCCATAAAGGACGCTCTTCGCATGTATGGAATGTAGATGTGTTTACCTCTACCGACAAATTGGTTTCATCCATACGTGTTGTGAATAGCATATTAAAGAAGAAATGATTTCAGAAGAAACAAGTAAATACAAGGCAATTGACTCACTGATCAGGCAGGGCCGCAGTTTTGCTATCTATCGTATACCGGGGGAAGAAACTCCCCGGTTCGTGATGCAAGCCTCCGGTTCTGCCCGTCTGTTTTATAATATAGAGGATCTGAATGAACAGCAGGGGTTTGTTATTGCCCCCTTCAGGGCAGGCCGGGAATGTCCGATCGTACTGATCAGGCCGGATTATTCCGAGTTGCCCGATAGCAGTAAAAAGGAATTCATCCCAATGGATTTGGAATTTCATCCGAATGAAACTGAAAACGCATCCGAACGAAAGACAAAAGACAACTATATCCATTGCTTCGATACTTTCATAAAACCTTTGCAGGAGAAAACGCTGGACAAACTGGTTCTTTCACGCAGTCTGACACTCGACCGGGAAGATGGCTTTTCTCCTGCAAAGGCTTTCTACAAAGCCTGCAAGCAATATATCCGTTCCTATGTATATCTCTGCCACACACCGCATACAGGTACATGGCTGGGAAGCACACCTGAAATCATCCTCTCCGGAGAAAAAGGGGAATGGCACACCGTTGCCCTGGCCGGTACACAGCCACTGCAAAATGGCGAATTACCTGTACATTGGAGCAATAAGAATAAAAGGGAACAGTTATTAGTATCCAATTACATACACGATCAACTCAGTTCATTAGGTATCGACTCAGCAATGGAAGGCCCTTATCCGGCACGCGCCGGGGCTTTATGTCATCTGAAAAGCGATTTCCGGTTCCGTCTCGGAGAAAGTAATAAACTGGGGAATCTGCTTAATCTATTACATCCTACTCCAGCCGTATGCGGACTTCCTAAAGAAGAAGCCCATCGTTTTATCCTGGCCAACGAAGGATATGATCGCCGTTATTATTCCGGCTTTATCGGTTGGTTGAATCCGGAAGGCAGAACAGATCTGTACGTAAACCTGCGTTGCATGAACATCAATGCCAAGACGCTGATACTGTATGCCGGTGGTGGCTTGCTTTCTTCTTCAGAGTTGAGTGACGAATGGCAGGAAACGGAAGATAAATTACAGACGATGCGGGCATTGTTGTAAAACAAAATTTGTGATAGTCCAAATATTGATCGTGGGATGTATCAGCTATTGAAGTAGCCGATACGTCCCACAATTAGTTTTAGATCAACGCGGATTCTGCACCATATTCGGATTAGCATCGATCTCCGTTTGGGGAATAGGTAACGCGACCCTCAGATCAGATGGAGTAATGACTGCTGCTCCGACAACGGAAGGCAAATGCCATCCACCGGTACGAGTCACCGGCAAATCATTCCTCATGGCATCAAAAAAGGCATGTCCCTCTCCTACCAATTCCTTACGGCGTTCTTTCAGAATACGCTCCAGGCTCAGTTCAGATGCCTGCACCGATTTCGCTGGATTGGCACGGCTCACGATAGCATTAAGGCAATCCAGGGAGAAGGCCAGATTCTCTGCTCCACCCAATTTAAAGGCTGCCTCAGCAGCATTCAGGTAGACTTCGGAGAGACGAACGACACAGATATCATTATCCTGTGGATTTTCGCCCGTTTTGCCCGGATACTTGTTCAGATACTTAGGATGACCAGTAGAACCTTCGGGTAATATATCTTCTTCCGGTTTCTGCGGTAGACGATTCAATATATGACGCACATCGTCCGGATCTTCTCCCAGCAGATCGAGGAATGCCTTCGTGAGCACAAGATTATTCCAGTCCTTCACATTATCGGCATACACCATCGGAGCTCCCTCACCGCCTGTTCCACCATCCGGTTCGGAAAGGGTATAATAAAACTCAAAGAGCGACTCCGAATTAAAATCTTTTCCCCATACAGTGGGATATTCTTCGTGTGTGAATAGTTTATACAACCCTCCGTTATTTATTACTTCCTTAGCCAGTGCGAGTGCCTTTTCATTATTATTCATATAAAGATAAATACGCGATAGCAATGCTTTCACACTCCAGACATTGAGAAAGCCGTCTTTCTTATCGGTAGAGAGGGCGGAAAGGTTCAGTGCTTCCGTCATATCATCTATCGCCTGGCCGTAGCATTCGGCCACCGTATTGCGGGCAGGCTGATGAGTGGGTAATGTTGTTTTAATTTCGATAGCCACACCCAAAGAAGCACCGTTATCCAGAGTATAAGGCATACCGAACAGACGGGTAAGATCGAACAGGGCGAGCCCGCGCAAAGCAAGCGCCTCAGCTTTGATACAGTCGAGTGCTGCGGTATTATCCGTAGTTACCTCACCCGATTCGATCCTTTCCAGCAGACTGTTTGCCTGATGGATCACGTTATAAGGCTGGTTCCATACACGGGTGATGTTCAGGGCATCATCCGCCGTGACATTGAACTCATAATAGGGTGACACACGTTTGCCGGGCCCTTTACTGATACGTGCCTGTACATCTTCGCCACGGCAGTCGGCATAGTAGAGATAATTATCCCCATAGTAACTATGTGAAGCGGCAATACGATAGATACCGTTCAAAGCGATCTGAGCCTCTTCAAGCGTGCGGATAGCCTGCGAAGTAGTTACCGAAGTAGACGGATCCAGGTTCAACCAATCGCCGGAGCAGGAAGTGCAAAGAAGCGATGTGGCGGCAAACAAATATATAAATGTATGTTTCATATTCGAATAGTTTATAATAAATAAATCAGAAAGTTATCTCAACCCCAAAATTGAAGGTACGCATAGCGGGTGCTTCACAGAACACTTCACCATTAACCGGAACTTCCGGATCATATTGGTTCCATTTGGCCCACGTGAGCAGATTGGTACCGGAGAAATAAATACGTGCATTTTCTATCAGCGCCTTTTGTGTCCACTGCCCCGGCAGTGTAAAGCCCAATGTCAGGTTTTTGAGACGGATATGATCGGTACTGTGGATATAACGGGATGAGTTTTGCGGGCCGGCTCCCTGTTCCAGTACGAAGCGGGGCACATCGGTTATATCTCCCGGTTTCTGCCAACGGTCGAGGGCATATACGGGCAGGTTGTATGATTTTTCCTTACTACCGTCTGTCTCTATCAGAGTGCCAGCCTTATCAAAAGAATAACCACCCAATGAGTAGGTGAACGTAAGTCCCAGGTCAAACCATTTATAAGAAAGTATGTTGGTAAAACCTCCTGCAATCTTCGGATCGGCAGACTTATACGGAATGGCTTGTGCTTTAGATGCATCGTCAGTCTTTTCTTTATTATAATTGCCTTGCTCGTCCTGTGTATTGAGATAGTAGAGAGCTTTTCCGGTCTGCGTATCTACTCCGGCAAACTCTTTCACGTAGAAGCTGTTGTAAGGAAGGCCTACTTTATGGATAAACCAGGAGCCCTCGATTGATTGCTTCATATCGCCATCCAACGTTACGATCTTATTGCGATTGTGGGTCAGGTTCAGCACGGATGTCCAGTTAAAGTCAGGACTGGCAAAGTTGATCGTTCTCAATTCTAACTCCACACCTTTGTTGTTAAGCTGACCGATATTCGCCAGATAGTTCAGGAAACCGGTAGTAGCACTGATAGGACGGTTGTAAAGCAGGTCTTTGGTATCGCGATTATAGTATTCGAGCGTCACAAAAATACGGTTGATGAAAGCCAGGTCGATACCAAGATTCAGATTGTAGTTCTTTTCCCACTTCAACCCGGGATTGGCCTGGGCAGACTCATACGAACCTGCTGCTCCCATATAGTTCTGTCCGTAACTGTACAGCCCCATATATCCGTAAAGAGCTCCCGGCTGATTACCATTAACGCCATAAGAGGCACGTATCTTCACATCGTTCAACACCGGTTTCACTGCATGCATAAAAGACTCATTACTCAGATGCCACATACCGGAGACAGACCAGAAATCTCCCCATCGACTTTCCGGAGCCAGACGGGAACTGCCATCGCGGCGGTAACTGCCCGCAATATAATAACGGTCGTCATAATCATAATTCAAACGCGAAAGATAGGAGATCATCCTGTATGCCTGGGTAGAAGAAGCAAAGCTTTTCAGCACAGCTGCATTATCCGGTTCGAGCAACACATCCGAAGGTAATTTAGCTTTTTCTCCCATTGCCTTATCACTCTGATAACTTTCCAATTCATAGGCTGCCAATACATCGAGGTGGTGTTTGGTGGCAAAGGTACGGACAAAGTTGATAGAGGTAGATGAAAGAAACTTACCATATTCGGTAAATCCTTTTGAAGTCTGGGCATCACTTCCGCTCTTTGGCCCTGCTCCGCTAAGAGGGTTCAGATAACGGGAATCTTTCTGCACCGTGTAATCATAGCTCAACGTTTCTTTGAGTTTCAGTCCTTTAATAATATCAACTGAGGCATATCCGGTAGAGAACATACGCGTCATACGACTACGGTTATAGTCGGTACGGATATCGCGAAGCGGATTCACATTAGTACCGGGATAAGAGCCCACATAATTGCCTGAAGCGTCGCGTACCGGCATGGAAGGTGTGGCAGATACAGCGACACAGAGAAAAGGATTGATATTGGAGCCACGCTCTTCATTCATTTCCTGACTCATCTGGGTAAACATCATATTACCTCCTATTTCTGCACGGCTACCTACTTTCTGCGTCACATTCAGACGGGCCGAATAACGATCCAGACTGGAGTTTTCGACCAATCCCTCCTGACGGTTGAAACCAAGAGAAGAATAAAAAGTAGTACGCTCGTTACCCCCGGAAGCCGATACCTCATAATTTTGATTATGAGCCGTACGAAGCAATTCTTTCCGCCAGTCGGTATATCCCAGTTCGGGTATCCCCGCATACATGTCGATATTGGCTTTGGCATATTCGTCAGGAGACTCCATGCCCTTGTCTATAGCCGAGTTATACAGGCCTTCATAAATCATCTCACGGCGCTGATCTCCATTTAATGTAGGGCGGAAGTTGACAGCCGCATCAGAGAAACCGCCACTGGCACTCAAAGTGACTCTTGTACGCCCCACGGTACCTTTTTTCGTTGTGATCAAAATCACGCCATTAGCAGCACGCGAACCATAAAGAGAAGCGGCAGCAGCATCCTTTATCACCGTAATATTTTCGATATCGGCAGGATTAAGCGTGCTCATCACATTCGTTTTGGCGTTATTCATATAAGCGGCATCGGCACCCGTACCGGCACCCATACTACCGGATGTGACAGGTACGCCATCAATGACAAATAATGGTTCGTTGGAAGCATTGAAAGAACCCATACCACGGATACGAATACTCTGGTTAGCTCCCGGTTGACCGGAACCGGATGTTATATTCACTCCCGTAGTCATGCCTTGCAACTTCTGCTCTACAGAAAGTACAGGTACGTTTTTCAACATATCGGCCCGCAGGGTATTGGCAGAGCCGGTAAAAGATGATTTCGAGAAGTTTCCATATCCGGTGACCACCACTTCCTCCAAATTCTGTGATTCAGGGGTTAGCACCACATTCAAAACACCATTCTTAGGTACTTTTACCTCGGCTGTTTTCATTCCTACATAAGATACAACAAGGATCTTATCGGATGCTTCTACATCCAGTACGAAACGACCGTCTATATCCGTCACCACTCCCCGCTCCGCGACTCCTTTTACAGAAACGGTAGCACCAATAAGAGGTAGTTTATCATCCGATGAGGTTACTATACCTTTTATTTCCAATTGCTGTGCCTGCATATGTATACTGCACAGACACGCCAGTACAAACAATACAAATCTAAATTTTTTCATTAATCAATTATTATTAAATACTAATACCAGTTTGTACTTTATATGCCAATAATTGTACCCTAAAAGCGTCCGAGGAGTAAATTAAATCTAAATAGCGGTGAATAAATGCATTAATCATTCAAGGAAAACTAAGAAAAATAAAACGGTATGTAGAATTTCCACACAGATATGTAGAACTATTCTACATATTGATCATATCCGACCCGATTCTCCGTCAATTGAAAAATTATATCTACTTTTGCAAGTCAACCTAAGGAAGAACAGAATATGTACACCGATAAAAAAAACATTCTCCAATTAGTAGCTCTGCTCAAGGAGCATAATATCAATAAAATCGTATTATGTCCGGGAAGTCGCAATTCGCCTATCGTACATACGTTGGCTAATCATCCGTTCTTCACCTGCTATTCGGTGACCGACGAACGGAGTGCCGGCTTCTTTGCAATGGGACTGGCTCTGCACGGGGGAAAACCGGCGGCCGTCTGTTGCACCTCAGGTACAGCCCTGCTGAACATCCATCCGGCCGTAGCGGAAGCCTATTACCAGCATGTCCCCCTTATCGTGATATCTGCCGACCGACCGGGAGCCTGGATCGGGCAAATGGATGGCCAGACCTTACCGCAACCGGGTGTATTCGGTTCACTGGTAAAGAAATCGGTCAACCTGCCGGAGATACATACGGATGAAGATGAGTGGTACTGCAACCGCCTGGTCAATGAGGCGTTGCTGGAACTCAACCATCACGGAAAAGGCCCGGTACATATCAATGTCCCGATCTCCGAGCCGCTATTCCAGTTCACGACACCCGAATTGCCGAAGGTACGCGTCATTACCCGTTATCAGGGACTGAATATATACGACCGGGAATACAATACACTGATCGAACGGCTGAACGGCTATAATAAACGGATGATGGTGGTCGGACAAATGAGCCTGATCTATCTGTTTGAAAAGAAGATATCCAAACTACTCTACAAACATTTCGCCTGGCTGACCGAACATACGGGAAACAAAACGATCCCCGGTATCCCTGTAAAGAACTTCGATGCGGCAATTTATGCATTACCAAAAGAGACGCTCGACAAGATGGTTCCCGAACTGGTCATCACCTATGGGGGACATATCGTTTCCAAGCGCCTGAAGAAATTCCTCCGCGAGAACCCGCCTAAAGAGCATTGGCATGTATCGGCGGATGGCGAAGTGGCCGATCTGTACGGCTCAATGACTACCGTTATCGAGATGGATCCGTTCGAGTTCCTCGAAAAGATCGCTTATCTGCTGGAGAATAAAACAACCGAGTTTCCACGCGTATGGGAAAACAATACCAGGAATTTACCCGAACCGGAGTTCGCTTATTCGGAAATGGCGGCTATCGGTGCACTGATAAAATCGTTGCCAACTCCGTCTGCCTTACATCTGGCCAATAGCTCGACTGTTCGTTATGCGCAGTTGTTCACTTTGCCGGAAGAGGTAGAAGTGTGCTGTAACCGGGGAACCAGCGGGATTGAAGGTTCTCTCTCCACAGCTATCGGTTATGCCGTAGCATCCGATAAGCTGAATTTTGTAGCTATAGGTGACCTTAGTTTCTTCTATGACATGAATGCGATCTGGAACAGCAATTACGGTTGTAACCTGCGTATCCTGCTGCTGAACAATGGTGGTGGTGAGATCTTCCAGGCTTTGCCCGGTTTGTCTATGTCGGGAAAGACGCACCGTTTTGTCACCGCCACGCATAAAACATCGGCACAAGGCTGGGCTACCGAACGCGGTTTCCTTTATCAGGGTGTACACGACGGGAAAGAACTTGAAGAGTCAATGAAGATATTTACGGATCCCAACCCCATCAACCAACCGGTACTGATGGAAGTTTTCACAGATAAAGACGAAGATGTTCGTCTATTGAAAGAGTATTATCATCAATTAAAGCAAAAATAATATGTCAACTACAAGAGAATGGACAACTATAAAGGAATATGAAGATATTCTATTCGATTTTTATAAAGGAATTGCCCGCATCACGATTAATCGCGAACGTTATCGCAACGCCTTCACTCCTACCACTACAACAGAAATGAGCGATGCTCTTTATATCTGCCGCGAACGGCCGGATATCTGCGTAATCGTATTGACAGGAGCTGGCGATACAGCCTTCTGTGCAGGCGGCGATATGAATGTGAAAGGACATGGCGGTTATATCGGTAAAGACGGCGTTGCACGCTTGAATGTACTGGATGTACAAAAGCAGATCCGGTCGATGCCGAAACCGGTCATTGCAGCCGTGAACGGGTTTGCTATCGGCGGCGGCCATGTGCTGCATGTGGTTTGCGACCTGACAATTGCTTCCGAGAATGCGATCTTCGGACAGACCGGCCCCCGCGTGGGTAGCTTCGACGCCGGCTTCGGTTCCTCTTACCTGGCTCGTATCGTCGGTCAGAAGAAAGCACGTGAGATATGGTTCCTTTGCCGCAAATACAATGCGCAGGAAGCACTCGATATGGGACTGGTTAATAAAGTGGTTCCTTTAGATAAGCTGGAAGACGAATACGTGGAATGGTCTGAAACCATGATGATGCACAGTCCGCTTGCCCTGCGTATGATCAAAGCCGGATTGAATGCCGAACTGGATGGCCAGGCAGGTATCCAGGAACTGGCAGGCGACGCAACAATGCTTTATTACATGACAGACGAAGCACAGGAAGGCGGTAAAGCATTCCTCGAAAAACGCCGCCCACGGTTTGAAGATTATCCTAAATTCCCGTAATCAGTGTGACAGTTGACAGATCACAGTTGACAGTTAAATAACCGGAACCTGTATCTGTCAACTGTCAACTATCAACTGTCAACTGCTATGTCTTATCATATACAAATTATACCGAAAGTATTACATTTCAAACAACCTGCCGGAACCTCCCGCGGAACCTATACCACACGGAATAGCTGGTATCTGGTTCTGACTTCCGATGAAGCACCCGAACGATATGGTATTGGCGAGTGTGCCCCCTTACCCAAACTAAGTTGCGATGATGTGCCGGACTATGAACGTTTGTTGGCAGAGATTTGTCGCCAGACCAAGAGTAAAGGCAAGCCAGATACCGAACTTCTTCGTCCTTATCCTTCCATCCAGTTCGGCTTGGAAACAGCTTTCAGGCATTTCCATGCAGGTAACTACGCTTTATGGGATACTCCTTTCTCACGAGGTGAAGCCGGTATTCCTATTAACGGCCTGATCTGGATGGGCGAGTATAAAAAGATGCTGGAGCAGATCGAAGCCAAAATGCAATCAGGATTCCGCTGTATCAAATTAAAGATCGGGGCGATTAACTTTGAGGAAGAATTAGCTTTATTGAAACATATCCGTGCACATTTCTCCGCCAAAGAAATCGAACTCCGCGTAGATGCAAACGGAGCTTTTTCTCCTACTGACGCATTAGATAAACTGCACCGGCTGGCCGAATTAGACCTGCATTCCATCGAACAGCCTATCCGTGCCGGGCAATGGGAAGAAATGGCACGACTTACGGCTGAAACACCGTTATCGATTGCTTTAGATGAAGAATTGATCGGATGTAATACCTTACAGGGTAAGAAAGAGCTTCTATCTGCCATCCGTCCGCAATATATTATACTGAAACCTTCCTTGCATGGTGGCATAAGTGGCGGACAGGAATGGATCGATGAAGCTGAAAGACAAAAGATCGGTTGGTGGATCACTTCGGCCTTAGAGTCGAATATCGGACTAAACGCTATTGCACAATGGTGCGCAACATTTAATAATCCACTACCGCAAGGGCTTGGCACAGGGGCTTTGTTTACGGATAATGTAGAAATGCCGCTTAGTATACGAAAAGATTGTCTTTGGTACGATCCGAAGAGTAACTCATTCCCCTCTCGAGAGGGGACAGAGGGTGTGTTACATTTCACAACAGATCGAAGTAAGCAGCAATTGCAGCTAGAGGATGGAACGGTTTGTACGGCCGGAAATATTCAGGATTTGATAGCCAAACTCCCCACCGATACACCGGAGATACTTCGGGATTTATATCATTTCCTGGCAGACTTGTTTAGCGAATCACCCTATATTACCGTACACACTTCCGGCTCAACCGGAACCCCGAAAGAGTTTACCGTCCGTAAGGAACAGATGATGCAAAGTGCCCTACTGACCTGTTCATTCCTTCGTTTACGAAAAGGAGACAATGCGTTGCTGTGTATGCCTTTACAGTATATCGCAGGTAAGATGGTCGTTGTACGGGCATTGGTTGCCGGACTGAATCTTATCCTGCGGACACCTTCGGGACATCCGTTGGCAGATGTGACGGTACCGCTCCGCTTTGCGGCCATGATCCCTTTGCAGGTGTATAATACTCTCCGGGTGGCAGAAGAGAAAGAGCGTCTTTGCCGGACAGAAATACTAATCATAGGCGGTGGAGCTATCAATAAAGAACTGGAAGACGAGATACGACAACTACCGAATGAGATCTATTCCACTTATGGCATGACAGAAACACTGTCTCACATCGCCCTGCGTAAATTGAACGGCTCGGATGCGTCACCGGCTTACACGCCTTTCTCTTCCGTAAAGCTCTCTTTATCACCGGAAGAAACACTGGTCATCCAAGCACCGTTGGTTTGCGATGAGACCCTGGTAACAAACGACATAGCGCAAATACACCCGGACGGCACATTCACCATCCTGGGAAGAAAAGATAATATCATCAACACCGGTGGTATAAAAGTTCAAATTGAATGCGTAGAAGAAATACTACGTTCAATTATTTCTGTTACCTTTGCGATAACGGCCGTTCCACATCCCGGATTAGGAGAAGCCATCGTGCTACTGGTGGAAAAGACGACAGACCCGGAAAGGCTTTCGGATAAGATAGCCTCTCTCCTGCCTAAATACCAACAGCCTAAATACATCCGGCAAGTAGACGCCATCCCACTCACCGGCAGTGGTAAAACAGACCGGAAAGCCTGTCGTTTATTGGCGGCAAAGCTAATCTGATTATCATTTAAAAACACTATACTTATGAGGTATTTTACACTTACCGTATTATCATTTCTAACCCTCTCGTCCGCTTACGGACAGAGTGGAGAAAGTTGCCGGTTTGCACCGGATACGACGCTTCAGAAGCCGGAAGTATATGCCGGATACGATTGCGTAAATCTGCTGGACAGTACATCTGTAACCGTACAACCGACCGGTTCCGGCTCATTTTCTGTCTGCAAGACAATTAAGATCCAGACTCCCCGGGGAGCAGTCAGCAACCGTATCATCAAATACGACTATGACCCGCTGACAGCTTTCGCCCGGTTCAAGAGAGCCACCGTTTACCGTGCTAACGGCGATGTGATCAATCTGGATGTCACCCAGGCTTGCGATTATGCAGCTCCTGCCCGTGCCATCTATTGGGGAGCCCGCCAGATCATGCTCGAAATAGGGCAACTGAATCCCGGAGATATTATCGAATACGAGATTGACAAGAAAGGTTTTACTTATGCCCTGCTGGCGGATGGTGGCGACGACGAATCACGTTTCATCCCTCCTATGCGTGGACAGTTCTATGATATCGTGCCTTTCTGGGTAACGGAACCGACCGTTCGCAAAGTATATAAGGTATCCATTCCAATGGAGAAAGAGATGCAGTTCCAGTTCTATCAGGGCGACTGTGCTTCCTCCATGCGCTACGAAGATGGCCGGAAAGCCTATACCTTCTCCACCAACGACGTAATGCCGGCAAAACGTGAACCGAATATGGTAGACCTGTTCGATGCCGCACCTAAACTGATGATGTCGTCCACACCTAAATGGCAGGATAAATCATTATGGTTCAACAAGGTTAACGAAGATTACGGAAGCTTTGCTCCACTACCCGAAGCACAGAAAAAGGTAGACGAACTGATCAAAGGAAAGAAAACGGAGATGGAAAAGATTGCCGTCCTCACCCATTGGGTAGCCGACAATATCCGCTACTCCGGTATCTCGATGGGGAAAGGCGAAGGCTACACGCTTCATAATACAAAGATGAACTATACCGACCGTTGCGGTGTATGTAAAGACATTGCCGGAACACTGATCTCTTTCCTCCGCATGGCAGGTTTCGAAGCCTATCCGGCTATGACAATGGCAGGCAGCCGCGTGGAAAGTATTCCTGCCGACCATTTCAACCATTGCGTAGCTGTCGTTAAGCTATCCAGTGGTACTTATATGCCGCTCGACCCGACCTGGGTTCCTTTCTGCCGTGAATTATGGAGCAGCGCCGAACAACAACAAAACTATCTGCCGGGCGTTCCCGAAGGTTCAGACCTTTGCCTGACTCCGGTTTCCGCTCCGGAAAACCATTATGTACGTATCAAAGCCAACAATAAACTGGATGCCAAAGGTACGCTGACCGGACAATTCACCATTACAGCCGAAGGACAGTCGGACAGTAATATCCGCGGTATGTTTACCCGTGGCTGGCAGTCGCAATGGAAGAACATGCTCGAAAGCCAGTTGCTGAACGTCTCTCCGAAAGCACGCCTGATCAGTGTCGATTACGGTAAAGATCCGAAAGACTACCAGGCAGCCCCTATCAAGATCACATTCCGCTACGAGATACCGGAATATGCTATCCCCGGAAAAGAAGAGCTTGTATTCAAACCTATGGTCATGAACAACCTGTATAACCAGGTGAAAAGCTATCTGCGTATCAATACCGACCTGGCAGAACGTCAGTACGGTTTTAAAGATGCCTGTTCACGTCTTGTAGAACTGGACGAAACGATCCAGCTTCCCAAAGGTTATACACTGCTTAATGAAGCCAAACAAGACAGCCAGCAGAGTGATGCAGCCGACTTTGAAGGCTCATTGCGTCAGGAAGGCGATAAGATAACGATCAGCCAGAAACTGGCACTGAAGAAACGTGTATACGAAGCCGGCGATTGGGATGGCTTCCGTTCGGCAGTCAATGCTCATAAAAGTTTCGGCGATTATCTAATTATTAAAAAGTAAAAGACAATGACTAATATAATAAATAAATTGACACTGCTTCTTTGCCTGCTGGCGCTTACGGCATCTGTATTCGCTGCATCGGAAGCCGAATACAAGAAGCTGTCGAAAGCATATAGATTGAATGCAGACGGAAGTCAGGAGTTTCGTTACAGCATGGAACTTACACTCTTCACCCATACTGCTATGAACGGTACATACGGTGAGAGTTTTATCGTTTATAACCCGGAATACCAGGTACTGAAGATCAACTCTTCTTACACTAAACAGAAAGACGGGAATATCGTAAAGACTCCCGATAACGCTTTTGTGGAAGTTCTTCCCCGTGCAGCAGCCGATGCTCCGGCTTATAATAACCTGAAAGAAATGGTCGTTGTCCACACCGGTCTGGAATTGGGTGCCACCATCTATCTGGATTATACGCTTACTTCCAAACCGGGTTATCTGCCGGAACTGGATATCTACGACGAACTGTTGCAAAGTTCTCCGGTAAAGGAATATACCATCAGCCTGTCGGCTCCGGAAAGCAAGCCTTTATTCTACACGTTGCAGAATAACAGCACCAAACCAGCTGTCTCCACAGCCAACGGCATGAAAACAGTTACCTGGAACCTACGTAACCTCCCGGCTTCTTCCCGCGACCCGTTCGTATCGGCTGCCAATGGCGATGTTCCTTTCCTGACAGCTTCTACTTATGCTTCGAATGGCGATGCCCTGAAAGCCTTATATGCACAATTCACTCCCGCCACTGATGTACAGTTGACAGCTATTGCCGAAAACATCACGGAAGGTAAAAAGAATGATACGGAAAAAGTACAGGCTATCCTGAAACATGTAAATGAGAACCTGGGATATAGTAGACTTTCATTACCGGACGCCGGATACAAGATCCGTTCATCCAGTGATGTGATCTATTCTGCCTACGGAACGGAAGCCGAAAAGGCAAACCTGTTGAACGGCCTGTTGAATGCAGCCGGTATCAAAGCGGAAGCAGCCGCCATCTATCGTGTAAAAGCCGATCCGGCCAGTTGCGGACTGAATGCCGTAAGCGGATTGGTGGTTGTTGCCAATGCAGACGGAAAACAATATGTCATGTCTCCTGCATCCAACAAAATGGCCGTCTGGAATGGTATTACTCCGGTAATAAGCCTGACAAATGCCGGAACTCCGGTAGCAGTCAATACACCGTCAGGTGACATCGATTATAAGGTAACGCTTTCTGTTTCTCCGGAAAAAGCAGATGCACAGGTGAGCGCTACGATCGGTAATGCTTACCTACCTTATTACGGTTCTTACCTGCCGACTTTTGCCGGTGGAGACAAAGAGGCCACCGAAGCCAAAACGCAGAACGGCACAACGATCTCTTATAAGGTATCGCAGAACCTGGAAGCCAACAATGGCTATGTAATGGTATCGCTGCCCGACGCTCCCGTCAGTCTGGCTCACAGCTATTACTGCCAGATGAACAGCAGCCGCAAAGACAATCTGCTGTTGCCATGCAAGGCGGACGAGCATTATACATATACCGTTCAACTACCGGAAGGAATGAAACTTTCTACACCGGAAGCCGTAAAGACAATAGAGAACGCAGCCGGTAAAGTAGTTATCTCCGTCAAACAAAACGGCAACACCGCAGAAGTGGAACGCAGCCTGCAACTGAACAATCAGTTATATACGCCTGCACAGTTCACCAACCTGCGCAGCCTGCTTACCGAGTGGGGAAACACATCGAACCGTACTCTGTTATTGTCTATCAACTAAATAGAGATAGTTTAACTTATCGAATATACTCTCGGTAGATATCCGCAACCAGGACTATAGTCCTAACAGTACCAGCACTACAGTGTTAATAGTATCGACACAGTAGTGCTGGTATTATTTACACAATAGTGCTAGAAACATACAATTACTATCCTGCCATCAGCCTGATAAATATGTCGTTCCATCCTTGTTTATTCACTGAATGTTAATAACTTTACCCTCATAATTAATTTATAAAACCGTTGATCTATGCAAAAACTATCTAATCTACTCATTACCCTGTTACTATGTTGCCTACCGGGGATTAGCAATGCCCAGAGCCAGTATCCGGACTTATACCCGCAGCCGCAACATATTGTAATATCCAACCAGCAATATAAACCGGTCGGGGGATATACGTTACAGGGAATCAGCAATCCGGATGCAGATGCCGTCAAGTTGCTGAAAGAAACACTGCCTTTTGCCCAATCCGGCAAATCTTCTCCGCTGGAGATAAAGATGCTGAAAGCAAAAACACCCGAAATGGGACGTTCAGGAGCTTACATCCTCGATATCTCTAAAAAGAAAATCACCATCGAGATCGTAGATGGCCGCTCCCTGTTCTATGCCGCCCAAACACTGAAGCAACTGATCAGCTACAATGATGAAGGGAAACGGACACTCCCCCTTTGCACCGTCACCGATTATCCGGATGTTCTTCACCGGGGTACAGTGGAAGGTTTTTACGGTACTCCCTGGAGCCATGCCGACCGTATCGACCAATTGCGTTTCTACGGACAGTTTAAAATGAACACCTATATCTATGGCCCGAAAGACGATCCTTTCCACAGTGCCAACTGGCGCGAACCGTATCCCGCCGACCAGGCTAACCAGATCAAAGAACTGACAGCCGAAGCTGCCCGTAACAAAGTCGACTTCGTTTGGGCCATCCACCCGGGACAGGATATCAAATGGAATGCTACCGACAGCAACAACGTAATCACCAAGTTCGGACAGATGTACGATCTGGGCGTACGTGCCTTTGCCGTATTCTTCGACGACATTTCCGGTGAAGGAACAAATGCCGCCAAGCAGGCAGGACTGATGAACTTCATCCAAAAGGAATTCATTGAAAAGAAAAGCGATATCCAACCGCTCATTATGTGCCCCACGGAATATAACCGTTCATGGGCTAAAACAGATTATCTCGATATTCTGGGGGAACAGTTGGATCAGGCCGTACAAATCATGTGGACAGGTAACCGTGTAGTAGACGATATCACGCTCGAAGGTCTTGAATGGGTAAACAAACGCATCCAACGCCCCGCCTATATCTGGTGGAACTTCCCGGTGAGCGATTATTGCCGCGACCATCTGTTGATGGGGCCTTCTTACGGCCTGGATACCCAGGCATCCAATGCCATGTCAGGTTTCGTTGCCAACCCGATGGAACGGGCAGAAGCATCGAAAGTAGCCTTATTCGGTGTTGCCATGTATAGTTGGAACATCCATAGCTATGATCCGCAGTTTGCCTGGGAAAAGGCCTGCGAATACCTGATGCCCAGAGCTGCTATTGCCTTTAAAACCTTCTGCGAGAATAACAGCGATCCGGGACCTAATGGCCATTTATACCGCCGGGAAGAATCAGCCCGTTACGAAAAGCAAGCGAACCGTTTCCTTACCAGCTATCGCAACGGCTCTTTCGGCGAAAGAGATGGCAACCAGCTGGGTGCCCTGTTCGCACAGATACAAGCAGCCCCCGAACTGATCTATAACCAGGGAGACAACAAGCGGCTGATCGAAGAGATCAACCCCTGGCTTATGCAGTTCGAACTGTTGGGAAGATGCGGAACAAATGCCTTGCGCATGGCTCATGCCTGGTATGAAAAAGATCGTCAGAATACCTGGCAACGTTTCCTGGAAGTGTCGGCCGTAATGGACAGCATGAAGCTCATCAACCGTACTTTCAATCAGAACCCGTACCAGAAAGGTGTAAAGGTCGGTACAAGAGTTCTTATGCCGCTTATCGAAGGGTTATACAGACAGACAAGCCGCAACCTGCTTTCTACAGCCGATATGCCGTCTAACGAAATCAGGGTCAGCACCGCTTCCGTCATCACCAATATCGACCAACTGAAAAACCAGCCCTGGTCGGAAGACGAGAATCTGATCGCATACGTTCCCATGCTTGAAGTGGTAAAGGTCGAACCTGACCAGTATCTCGGCCTGGGATGGGAAATACAGAGGGATGCCGAATCTTTCACGTTCAATCTACCTCAGAGCAATGTGGAAGGACGCGTATTCGAATGGTCGGCAGACGGCAAAACATGGACTCCTCTTTCCGATATACCTGCAGACCGGACAAAATTCACGGTCACTACAATTCCTTTGAATGCTCATTTCGTCCGGATGCGTAATAACTCCGGCAAACAAATGGAGCTGAAGGTGGCTTCTTTCTCCGTTAAGACCAAAGAAGCTCCGGAAATAAATGAAGCCCTGATGATGTACGACCTCAATCTGAGTACTTATAAGACACTGAAACCGGGTGAAAAGGTAGAAGTAAAGTGCGACGGTGTAGACAAGTATATCGAATTCTTCTTATCCGGCAACAATGAGAGTATGGTTTCTATCTCCGGTATCAATAAAGACGGAGAAGACAATATGCTGTACTGCGGATATGTCGGTTACGTAAAACTGAATAAGATCTCATTTGAAGACATACAAACGCTGACAATCACTCCGGTAGGCAAGACTCCGGTACAAATTCATCAGATTGTCAGGGAATAGATCATTTAAGCAAACAATAAAAAGAGCCGCAAGTGTCAATACTTACGGCTCTTTTATTTATTTCATTATTACAACTATCGGATTATCCTCTTCTCCTATTCGCTTCAATTCTTTTACCTGTTGCGGGATATCTTGATCATCCTCATGTTCGTCAAACCATTCTGCCACTTCTCCGGCCGGAAGTAAACCTATATATTCTCCGGCAGAAGAAACGGTCATCGGCCGTAAAGGCATGAAACTTGTAAGGTCATCTTTCATTCCGTCAGCATATAAACCGACCTTAACTTCTCCGGTCGATTTGGTAACAACAGCATCATGCAAAACAGCTCCATGAAACAGCTTCGTAATAAAACGAATGATCATCCGGTCTTTGCTTTCCAATATCTGTGTTATCAATGCGGCATTGTCCTTATTCTTCATATAGCGGTCGGAATACTCCCAATGGTACTTTCCTAAATCAATGATGCTTGAAGGAACAATGGTAGTATCTTTCACCTGATAGATCGTATCATTGTAGGCTTCCTTGAAGTAGAGATTCTCATTCTGACGCCATAGGCTCGTATTATCAGGGAAGGAAATACTTCCGGTTTCCGGTTCTTTATAATTAACGATAACTACCCCAGAGTACGCTGTCGGACCGAACAGTTTAATTCCTTCCTCATTTTTAATAACCGATATAGAAGCTATATTGGATGGATCAAACGGTTTATCATCGGCAGCAATTGTCTGAAACGATGTTATTGGTTCATTATTCTTAAAGAAGAGAAGTGCACTTCCGTTCGCTCCCAAAATTCCTTCTTTATGACCAACAAATATTTCATCGGTTAGATAGTTGTAGGATGCAGCCGCATACCCCTCTGCTTCAAATGGGATCTTAATTTTTTCTTTAAACAATCCTTCCTGGTCATAACAGACTAATTCATTGTTCCACCCCCAAAAATAGATATCTCCCGTTTCATTATTTCCCCAACAATATACACTGCTGTATCCTTCAGGGTCATTCCCTACATGTCCGACTTGCTTTATAAACTTGCCGGTCTTATAGAACATCAAGCATTGCTCTTGATTAGTTGAAATCAATATCTTATCTTTAATGAGCTGTACGCGAGGAGCTGTTCCTACCAGACAACTGTCATTCGTTTCCAACGCCACATAAGATACTTGTTTAAAACAGTCGGAAGCCTTCAATCCGGAAGGAGTGTCAAGAGCGACTCCTACAGGGATTACGGTTACTTCTCCATCCGCTGTTTTACTATCATTACACGCTGTTAGAAAAAAACAGGCGGCAATTGCGGCCTGATATAAACAGGTCTTCATCATTTTATTTTCTTTGATGATGCATACTTGGTCGTAATCAGGATTACGCCGCTCCTACCCTCGTCTCCATATAGCTTAACCGATGTTGCATCTTTCAATACACTTATCGACTCGATCGTATTCGGGTCGAGTCTTGACATTGCATCATCAGCCGCTTTTATACCATCTATAAAAACCAAGGGTTTTTCTTTAACCGAGACACTTACGGAATCCCTCTTCATCACCTTTATGTTCAAAGGATTGCCAGGATCACTCATCGAGCCAAAGCCTACCACGCGCACTTCATCCTTTTTCACTTTGCCGGATGCTATCCCTTCTTTTGTTACTACGGAAATAATTCCTTTCTTATTTTCAGCGTTATGCTTCTTCAATACCTCCAGGCTATTCTCTTTCTTAATGACACCGAAGCTTTCGATATTTTCGGGTGAGATGCGGTCTAACTCGTCGTAGGTGGCGGTTTCGTTATCGATAAGAATCAAATACTGGGAAGTTTCCACCCGTTGCTTGCCTTTTCTCATTCTCTCTTCCGACGAGTGGGAGAAATCATCCAACTGCTTCTGCATGGCATCCTGCAAATCTCCCAAAGAAACCTTTTCTACAGGCTCCTTTACCTCCCGGACACTATCTGCTACTTTGGAGACCTTAGGGATTACTACAGCCACTTTCTCTACTGCCGGTTTCGGTGGAGACACTTTTTCCTCGCGGACAATTGCCGGTTCAACTTTTTTAGGCTCGACAACTTCCTTAACCGGAACAATTTCGCTAATTTTGGCACTTGAAATCTTTTCCAGTTCACGGGAGATTTCGGGACGGGCAAAAGCGACCACTGCAACAGCAGTCAATGGAAGTACATACAGGTACTTCAACCGTGCCCACGGACTTGATTTTTGTTTTAACATCATAGTAATTCGTTTTTTTAGTTTACTGTGATTAAAGCTGTTGGCCATAGAAGTGAAGCGCTGTGAACCAACAGCTTTTTTTATTAATAATAACTGATATTTCTTTGCTTCGACACCGTTACTGATAACATTCTCGTCTGCTTCGTATTCATGGATGTTCTGCAATTCCTGCTTCAACAACCAGACAGCCGGATTAAACCATTGAAGAACGACACAGATACTGCAAACCAGCATATCGATGGAATGACGGGCACGGATATGTGCCATCTCATGCGTCAGTATCTCCTCCCCGCCTTCCTCCATATCTTTCCGTGAAATAACAATATGCCCCATCCAACTGAACGGACTGATATTTTCGGCCGTTACGACTAGCTTTTTCCCGTCCGGGAGCAGTTGCTTCTCTCCTTTCCTTATCGTCCGGTATATCCATAAGGTTGAATAAAGAAAACGTCCGAAGAAGAAAAGGCAACCGACCAGATAAACGACAAACAGCAACGGCAGCCAGAAAGAGTCTCCTGTCTGTACTTCTACTTCCGTTTGCATCTGTGCCATTTGCAGAAGATATTCCAGGTTCTGCATCGGACGTTGCAAGGCAACAGGTTCTTCTGTCATAATACGTATAAAAGGTATAACGACAGACAGGATAATCACACTTAAAAGGGCAATACGGTTAAAGCGGTGAAACGTTTCGCGGCTTAACAACAGTCTGTAGAACAAGTAAAAGGTAGCCAGGCATACAGACGATTTAAGGATATAAACAAAGAAATCTCCCATAATTCTACTTTTTATTAGCTTGTTCCACTTCGTCCAGCAACTGCCGGAGTTCATTCACGGAGATCTCCTCCTCTTTGATCAGGGAAGATACGACACCAAGATAGGAATTATTAAAATACTTGGCAATGACATTCTTCAATGTACCACTGCTATATTCCTCTTCGGTGACAGCGGCATAATACTGATAGGTATTACCAAATGTATTATGTGCCAGAAAACCTTTATCTTCCAGCCCGCGGACAATAGTAGAAAGCGTATTGAAATGAGGCTTGGGCTCCTCATAATATTCCAGCAATTGCTTAACAAACAAAGGGCCTTTCTCCCAAAAATACCCCATAATCTCTTCTTCTTTTGCAGTTAGTCGTTTCATAATTCCGATTGTTTGCAACAAAGTAACTAAAACTTTTAGTTTCCGAACTAAACCAATTAGTTAATAAACTAAAAGATCTCGTTATTCTTTATATTCATCTTTTTATATCTCATTTTTCTCTATTTATGTTCCATTCTTGCTGCTAAATACCTACAGTTTCAAATAATTTTTATATTTGAATCCTCAATAAGATATTGAGAATCATTTTCTCCAAGATGTACGCTCAAAAATTAAACTAGATTTGATTTTTAACACCAATACACCTTAACCCTTTTCTGTTATTTCATCCGTGAGGAGTTAAATAACGAATGTCTATTTATGTAACAAGAGGGTTCCACATCAGATGCGGAACCCTCTTAAATATTTACCCAAACAAAACATAGTCTAATCAGACTATCCTTTGTAAAATTACCGTTGCGGTATATCCACCGACTTATCCGATTTTCCCAGCAGATGTTCTGAGAAATAATCGACCATACGCCAGTAGAAGTATTCGTCCATATCACCGAAGCCGTGGCGTTGCTGTGGTAACAGCAGCATATCGAAACGTTTGTTGGCACGGATCAGGCCGTCTACCACACGCATCGTGTTACCCGGATGGACGTTGTTGTCGATATCACCGTGAACCAGCAACAGATGGCCTTTCAGTTGTTTGGCCAGTTCGGGGTTGCTCTTGATGCTATATGTAAAGGTCGTATCGCCTTTTTCCGATACCACTTCTTTTACACCATGATGCGTTTCACTCCACCAGCGGTTATAAATCTTGTTGTCATGGTTTCCGGCACAGGATACAGCCACCTTGAAGAAGTCAGGATATTGCATAATAGCCGCCGTCGACATAAAGCCGCCGCCCGAATGTCCGTGAATACCGACACGATGGATATCGATGAACTTATATTTATCAGCCAGCTGGATAATAGCCGCTTTCTGGTCAGCCAGTCCGTAATCGCGCAGATTACCGTATCCGAAGTTATGATACCATTTCGAACGGCTCGGATGACCGCCACGGTTACCGACCGATACGACAATAAAGCCAGCCTGAGCCAGACGATCAGTGCGGACACTCATGCGGGTAAATGGATAACGGGTTGCTTCTACCTGCGGGCCGGGATAAACGTAATCGATAACAGGATATACTTTCGTCGAGTCGAAATCGAACGGTTTATACATCACGCCATACAGATCGGTCACCCCATCCTGTGCTTTTACCTTAAACGGTTCCGGGAACTGATAACCGGCAGCAAACAGTTGTGAGAAGTCGCTTTCCTCCAGTTCCATCACCTTCCGGCCGGTATTGTCCAGCAAGTCTGTTTTCGGTACGGTGTTGATACGGGAGTAGTTGTGGACAATAAACTGGGCATCATCATCTATCCGGACATCGTGGAAGTAATCACCGGTAGAAACCATTTGCAGGCCGCTACCGTCGAGGTTGGCGCGATAAAGATGTTCGTAATAAGGGTTTTCGTCTTTTTCTCTTCCGTTGGCAAGGAAATAAACAACGCGTTTGGCTTCGTCCACCTTCACGATCTGGTCTACATGCCAGGGGCCGGAAGTGATACGGTTCTTCAGATTGCCTTTATCATCATAGAGATAGAGGTGCGCCCAACCGTCGCGTTCGCTCCAATGGATCAGCTCTTTGCCATTGTTAACGGCGGCCAGCGGACGGACTTCGATATAAGTATTCATACGTTCTTCGATGATCGGGCGGATAGAATCTTCACCGATAGTATAAGTACAGATGTCGATCCGGTGCAGGTCGCGGCTGGAACGGGTCACGAAGAAACGGTTATTGTCGCCCAGCCAGATACTCGGCAGTTCTTTCATATCGCGCTGTTTCTGCAGGCGGGGCTGATAAGCCATACGGATAGTCTGGTCTTTAAAAGCCCAGGTATCGATCTCCTTGTACGAGTCGTTGCTCATATCGAACAGATACAGGTGGCTGATCGGTGCTTCCTTCTCGCCCGGCATCTGATATTTATAAGTTTCCAGTGTAGGACGAGGAGTTGCCATCGCATTGATCACCCACAAGTCTTTTACTTCGCGACTATCGGAGATTGAAACGGCGAAATGGCGGGAGTCGGGCGACCATAGCAGGTAGCCAGGACTCTTTCTCTTACCGTTGCATAATGTATCTGTATTCAGAATACTGTACGGCTGGCCAAAACCGAAGTCTTTTACACCGGTTGTAGTCAGCTGTATTTCGGTCACTGTACTGTCTTTATCGTCTTTCTTTAGTTTTTCGTAATCTTCGCGCGACATACGGTACAGGTTCAGGTCTTTGGCATAGACAACGGTTTTGCCATCCGGGGAGATGGAAGCCCAGTCGGGATATTCCGTATCCTTCTTTTTATCTGCCAAATGAGTCAATTTACGTGTCGGGTAATCGTAGGAGAAGTAAAAGACCTCCTTTTTTGTTTTGTTATCCTTATCCGTAGTGTCTTTCTTTGCATCCTGCGAGGAAGTCACCTGGAAAGTAAAAGTACGTCCGTCCTCACCCGCTTCCAACTTCTGGATCGGCAATTGTTGAGCGATATAAGGATCTTTTACGATCTCCGTCAGTTCAGCCGCCAGCTTATCCTGATCGAACAAAGGACGTTTTGATTTAGCTGAAGGATTAACTACATACCAGACATTTCCGTTACCGGTCTTGTATTCATACCAGAAGCAGTTGCCGGCCTTAAACCAATGCGGATCCACCGAAGTAGAGAACAGCATAGTCGGTAATTTGTCCCCGGCAAAGCGTTGAGCTTGTGTATAGCCCGGCAGCGGATCTGACGCTGAATTTGTTTGCGCACTTGCACCAAAACAAAGAAGAAGTCCTGACGCCAATAAGAGTAGATGTTTTTTCATGTTCTATAAATTATGTTATATTGCTTGCTTTCATACAAAAGTATATAAATATTTTGTTTCTCAAATGAAAGAATAAAAAATCCCCTGCTCTATCGGCTGATAAAGCAGGGGATTAAGATATTGTTAACTACTTACTATTATACCGGAAGAGTACCACCGATCAGGATGACAACCAGCAAAGCGAGGATTGCATACAATTCGGGGAATACGGCCATTACCATTGTTGCACCGAAAACGTTATGACCGGCACCAACGCCAGCGATACCATTCGCACAAACTTCTGCCTGGCGGATAGAAGAAAGCAAACCTGCAAATCCTAATACCAGACCGGCACCGAATACGGCTGTTGCATTCAACATCGTGATGTCTGCAACCAGGAATTTCTGCATCATGAAATAACCTACGAATCCGTACAAACCCTGTGAAGAAGGCAACGCACTTAATGCGATGTAAGTACCCAGTGCATCCGGGTTCTTCTTCATTGCTCCTACTACTGCGTTACCGCAGATTGTTACACCATAACTACTGCCGATAAAGGTTAAACCTGTCATCAACGCAATACCTAGATAAGCTAATAAAATTGGTTCCATAATGAAATTTGTTTGTTTAATTATTCTTTTGTTATTATTTTAAATCACGTTTTGTTTATGCTTTCTTGAAAGGTTCGTACGCCTTACCGCCACCTTCAAACTCTGCATTCTTATAATACTCTACGAAGATCAGACGAAGCGGGTGAACCAGCGAACTGATGGTACACAAACCGATGTTGATCGCATGGCCGACCAAAAGGATCAACAGCATACAGATCACACGCAATACGATGTTCATTCCTTCTGTCATATCCACAGCCAGCGAGTTGAACACGCCACCCAGGATCGCACCGGTCAAACCGATCGCGAACAGACGGATATAAGACAAAGTATCACCCAGCAGTCCGGAAGCCATATTGTAAGTATTCCACAGACCTGTACCGAAGTTCAGGAAGATATTCTTGCCCGGCGTATTGTAAAGGAAAGCAACCAGCAATCCAAGCCCGGCGATTACAAGGAATACATTTTTCACCATTTCGGGCAGTTGTACATCCAGCATCGGCAAGCCGAATACGAGACACAACGCTAGGATAATAAATACCCATGCCAACGGTGCAATACCATATTTCTTTCCTTTCTGCGACATGATCTTCAGCGCAGCGATTGTCTTTCCGAAGAGGATCTGCACCAATCCGATTATGATAGAGAACGTCATCAGGTTGTCGCTCGATACAAAGTAGTCTTTTACCGAAGCAAAAGCAGGTATGTCGACCAAAGCGATACCGAAGAACGAACCTGTACACGTACCGACGATCAGCGCCGCCAATCCGAGATACTGGAACAGACTCAGGAACGGCTTGAAGTCCGGATTGACTTTCCGTTTCAGGATCGTACAGACGATCATAACCAGTAAACCGTATCCGCCGTCACCGAAACAAAGTCCGAAGAACAGCATAAAGAACGGGGCAAAGAATGGTGTCGGGTCGAACTCGCCGTAGTTAGGCAAAGAGAACATTCTCGTGATCGGCTCGTATAGCTTGGCAAACTTTCCGTTCTTCAACAGGATAGGCACCTTGTCACCTTCTTCTATCTCCTGCGCCTGGTAGAAATAATTATCCTTTTCCAGCGCTTCTTCCATTGCCCGGGCTTTCTCGGTCGGAACCCAGCCTTCCAGCAACATCAGCTTTTCCCCTGCCTGACGGTCTGTCTGCACCAATACATTCGACAGATTGAACTCGTTTTGCAGGTTCTTATCGAACAGGTCGAGGGTATTATAATCAGTTGCCGCCAGTTTTTTTATTTCAGCATCCAACGCTTTCATTTCCTGCAGCAACAGATCAAGACGCGCATTCAGTTTCTGCAAACCTCTGTCCGGCATCTTCGGACGCTCCGCATCTATATCAATCGGAGTTCCGACTTTCGTTATAGTAAGGAAATAAGTAACCGACTGGAAGTTATTGATCAACACAGCATTGTACTCATCCCCCCATTTCGGCTCATATTTAGCAGTCGGACAAGTCCAGAACGTAATGTCATATCCGGCTTTCTTCAAGCGGTTGAAGTTAGCCCAACTGAAATCACCCCAGATCTCCATATAGGCAATATCCTTTTCAAGGGATGCCTTTACAGACTGAAGCTGTACTTTCTTGTCCTGCAATTCCTCTATCTTCTGCAACAATTTCAAGCCGGCTTTCTTATCCAGCTCGCGAGCCGGTGCCAGTTGAACATCTTTAGTTGCCGCATTCAATCCCTTGAAATAGCGCATCAACAGATTGATACGTTTACGCAAGGCCAGAATATCCTGAAGTTCCGCATTATCGAGAATAGACTTGTTTTCCTTCACATGCACAACACCCAATTCGCGCAGTTGTGCCAGGAACGTATCATATTCCTTATGATATACCATAAAGGCATATTTACTCATCTTTACTATCATACGCCAGCCTCCTCTTTTTGTTCTTTCGCTTTACGCTTTTCCTGATTAGCCCGCATGATCTTCTGTGACGACTTGGACAGACTCTCTTCGTCTTCCATAAATCGTTTCACTTTCCGGATCGCATCCTTATAGCCAGGGATCTGTACCTTCTCAAAAAGGTTCACTTTCTGAGTAGTCTTTTTCCTGGCATGCTCCAACAACTCCAGCTTCATTCCCGAAAACTCGGCTTCTATCCCGGTACGTGCCAACTTCTTCAGCAGCTCGACACCATCGGTAAACCAGGCAGGGGAATTAAAGAGACTGTAATGTCCGATCTCGAAGACAATATCATCGAGGACGGGAACGATTACACCGGCAATCTTCTTTGTGGAAAGCGTTACATCCTTCACTGCGATCAGTTCGGGAGAAAACTCGTTCCATAAAGCCACCATGTTCTCGTAGCTTTGTATCTCCTGTTCCAGCTGAAGTTCCAATTTCGTCACTTCATCCTTGGTACGCTTCACTTCGATACGCAACGCACTTTCCTTGCTCTTGATCGTAGGCAGGGAACGCTCGCGCATCTTCAGTTGCTTTTCCAGTTGCTGAAGAGAGGTTTTATTATATTGAAACTTTATTGCCATAATTATTTCTTCCAGTATTTGTCTACCAACTCTTGCTTGATATTCACTTCAGCCGGCTTGAAGTATTCGCCAAACAAGCCCCATGCCACGTCGAGCATTTCGGTTGTATCGAGGTTTACATCGATAGCCAACAGTTTTTCTGAATAATCCTTTGCAAAAGAAAGCGTACGGTTGTCGTAGTCTGTCAGGTCGAAACCGTTCTCCATCTTTGTCTTTGCATTGGCAGCATCGGCATACAGACGGACGGCGGCATTCATCACCTGCGGGTGATCTTCGCGTGTCTTCTTTCCTGTTACCAGCTGTTTCAAACGTGACAAGCTTCGGAACGGGTCAACGATAACCTTACCGACATCACTATCGCGGCGCAGGTATAACTGACCTTCAGTGATATAACCGGTATTATCAGGCACAGCGTGCGTAATATCGCCACCCGACAGGGTTGTTACCGCAATAATGGTGATAGAACCACCGGCAGGGAACTGTACGGCTTTTTCGTAAATCTTTGCCAAATCGGAATATAACGAACCCGGCATAGAGTCCTTTGAAGGAATCTGGTCCATACGGTTCGATACGATTGCCAGAGCATCTGCATAGTTGGTCATGTCGGTCAACAGTACCAATACCTTTTCGTTCTTCTGTACAGCGAAGTATTCAGCCGCACAAAGTGCCATATCCGGAATAAGGATACGTTCTACGGACGGGTCTTCGGTTGTATTGATAAAGCTCACGATACGGTCGAGTGCGCCGGCGTTGCTAAATGTATTTTTAAAGAACAGGTAGTCGTCATTGGTCATACCCATACCACCGAGGATGATCTTATCCGATTGGGCACGCAGGGCTACCATTGCCATTACCTGGTTGAAAGGCTGGTCAGGGTCAGCGAAGAACGGGATCTTCTGACCGGTTACCAACGTGTTGTTCAGGTCAATACCGGCGATACCCGTAGCGATCAGTTCAGACGGTTGTTTACGACGCACCGGGTTTACCGACGGACCGCCGATCTCCACTTCCGTTCCTTCAGGGATAGGGCCACCGTCGATCGGATCACCATACGCGTTAAAGAAACGTCCGGCCAACTGGTCGCCTACTTTCAGCGTAGGCGCCTTGCCCATGAATACTACTTCGGCATTCGTACGGATACCTTCCGTACCGGAGAACACCTGCAACGTAACCTCGTCGCCGATGATCTTCACCACCTGTGCCAGCTTGCCGTCTACGGAAGCCAGCTCGTCATACCCAACTCCCGTTGCTTTCAGCGAACAGGTAGCTTTCGTGATCTGGGTAATCTTCGTATATATTTTTTGAAATGCTTTTGTTGCCATACGTTCTGTTATTTTTCCATGCGCTCTGCGAGCAGGGCGTCAAGTTGATCGTTGAACTTCTTAAACTGGTCGCTTTCGTATTCGGAATAGTTCATCTGCTTGAAGACGTTGATCATCTGTTTGAAATATTCCATTACTTCAAGGAAGGTGTCGAAACGGAATTCCGCATGACAGATCTTCACCACCTTATCCAGCATAAATTCCTGACGGGCTAGCGGTGTCACAGCATCGATCGCGTCGAAAGCATCCTGTTGCAGGATCACGAAGTCGATCAATTCTGACTTCCAGAAAGTAACATGGTATTCCACCGGTACACCGTCATCACCCAGGATGTTGATCTGTTCGGCGATTTCCTTACCACGCAACATACGGGTCTTGATCTCGTTCACCTTGTCGATCCATTCCGGAGAGATATGCTTGGCGATATATTCCTGGAATTCGGGATATTCCAGATATTTCGAATAACTGTCGATAGGGTTCACAGCCGGATAGCGTTTACGGTCGGCACGTTCCTGCTCCAATGCGTAGAAACAGCGGGCTACCTTCTTCGTATTTTCTGTTACCGGTTCCTTCAGGTTACCACCGGCCGGCGATACCGTACCGATAAAGGTTACCGAACCTGTCTTTCCATTGTTCAATTCAACGAAACCTGCACGGGCATAGAAGTTAGCCACGATAGCAGACAAGTCCATCGGGAACGCATCCGGTCCGGGAAGTTCTTCCAGACGGTTGGACATCTCACGCAACGCCTGTGCCCAACGGGAAGTGGAGTCGGCCATCAGCAACACTTTCAATCCCATGCTACGATAATATTCAGCCAGTGTCATGGCGGTATATACAGATGCTTCACGGGCAGCCACAGGCATGTTTGAAGTATTAGCGATAATGATGGTACGTTCCATCAGCTTACGTCCTGTATGCGGGTCGATCAGTTCGGGGAACTCGGTGAAGATTTCCACAACCTCATTCGCACGTTCACCGCAGGCAGCGATAATAACGATATCGGCTTCGGCCTGTTTGGAGATAGCGTGCTGAAGCACGGTCTTACCCGTACCGAACGGACCGGGGATAAATCCCGTACCGCCTTCTACGATCGGGTTTACCGTATCGATCGTACGAACACCTGTTTCCAACAGTTTGTAAGGACGCGGTTTTTCTTTGTAACAGGTAACAGCCCTTTTCACAGGCCAACGCTGTATCATATTCACATCAATGTCCTTACCTTCTTCGTCAGTCAGAACGGCGATCGTCTGATTGATGGTATATTGTCCGGCTTCCGCCAGGCTCTTTACGGTAAAAGTACCTTTAAATGTGAAAGGCACCATGATCTTGTGCGGCTGGAAGTTTTCGTCCACTTCGCCCAGCCAGTCACCTGCGGCCACCTGATCACCCACTTTCGCCAGCGGTTTGAAGTCCCACAGTTTATCGTTATCCAGTGCAAATGTATATTCACCACGTTTCAGGAACACGCCGTCCATTTTATCCAGGTCATTCTGCAAACCGTCGTAGTTACGCGACAGCATACCCGGCCCCAATGTTACTTCAAGCATGTGCCCTTCAAACTCGGCTTCGTCACCTACACGCATCCCACGTGTACTTTCAAATACCTGAACAAAGGCATCCTTACCTATTACTTTAATAACCTCCGCCATCAGCTTCACGCCTCCTACGGAAATGTAACAGATTTCATTTTGAGAAACCGGCCCATCCACCTCTACGGTTACCAGGTTGGATACGATTCCTTTTACAATTCCTTTCGTAGCCATAATTATTTATTATTGTTTCTTTTAAATTCTTCCAACGCATTCTCACTACCGTGCTTCATTGCTCCTACTATTTCGCGGAAGGTCTTTTCGCCCGTCACCTTATCCAAGGTAACCCAGCGTTCGATCATTTCCAGCTTCAGCAAGTAGGCGAATACACTTTCTATATCGAAAGTTTTGAAGAACGTATTATCGTCCAGCCATTTCCATTTCAGCAAATCCACTTTCTTTTCACGAGCCATCAGATCCGGCTCTTCGGCAATGCGTTGCAGGTCGGGCAGATAGTCCACCGTATCTCCCAAGCCAAAATCACGGGCATTGGAAGTACGGATAGCTTCGGCTACCTCGTTGTTTCCCACTATATATTCTGATTTATCAAATCCATACTTACGGCAGGTAATAGCGGTCAGCATGTTGTTGATATTGAGGTTCAGTTCAAACCAGCTGCGGATAAAACCGTTGCTGCATTTCATCGCATATTCGTAATAAAGGGCTGCCAGACGGTCTTCCCAGGAGATCGTTTGCTTTTCCTCTTTTTGCTGGCTATCCAGGTATAGTTTGAAGAACTCGATGAAGTAAGGGGGTATCTGTTTATTCTTAGGCGGTTTCTCACCATCTTTCAGAGCATCAAACAGACTTTTGTACTCGTCGTATGTAATACATCCCTTCTCGTCCGGGTCATAGTCCGGATATTTGGAGAAAGCCAGCAGGTTCTTATTGTCAAATTTGAGGAAAAACAAGTCTACCAGCTTCTTATCACGGGACGTAAGAATACCGTCCAGTTCCTTCCTGAATTCAGAAACGGAATAGGTCAGCTTGCTATCATCCAATGATATATTTGGGAGTCCGGCTATCAGACAGTAGTATTTACTCATATCAGAACAACATTTCTACCAGTCCGGGACGCAGGAATTCTTTGAAGAATGCAACAAATTCGTCTTCCCCGAAGCTTACTTTATAGGAACCGTCGGCAGGAACAATAGTAAAGCCGGCATTCTTTCCGCTTACTTTCTCGATCTTCACGCCGCCGTCCAGCAATGATTTGGCATTTGCCTCGAAATATTTGGTTAATGCGTCCGCATCGGCAGTCTGGATCGTGATCGCTTCTTTCTTAGCCCATTCTTTAGCCATTTCCAGAATAACTTTCTGCATGAAAGCGGTGTCAGAAACGATCGCTTTTACATTCGAGGAAGTAATCTTTCCGGTTATGAGGTTCACAACTTCGCTCTTCAGCGCTTCTACGGCCTGGGTTGCGAACAGCTTCAATTCGGCTTCTGTATTCTTTTTCAGCTCGGCAGCTTGTTTCTGTGCCGCTGCAACAATACGTTTTGCTTCTGCTTCCGCTTCGCTAACAATCGCTTGTTTCTGAGCATTTGCATCGGCAATGATCCGTCCGGCTTCTTCGTTCCCTTTCTCTACACCTTCTTTGTAGATCTTGTCGGTCAGTTCCTGAATCTTTGTATCCATTTCTATATAATTTATTAAATTGTATTTTTCCCAGATATTAAACGCCCACAAAGTTATTCTTTTTCGTGAATAATCATTGAAATAAATGTAAAATCAATCTAAAAAATGAAACACTATAAATTAATTTTTAATTTTGTTGGTCTAAAAATCGCATTATATGTTCTCAATTAGAAAAGCTACTACAGATGATTGTCTGTTAATCAGAAACTTGGCTTCCAAAATATGGGAGCCAACCTATGGTTCTATCCTCTCCCGTGAGCAACTCGACTATATGTTTGAGATGATGTACGCCCCGGAAAGTATTCTTAATCAGATGAATGAACTTCATCACGAGTTCTTCATTATTTACAAGGATGGTGAACCATCCGGCTACCTCTCTATCGAGACGGTAGAAAAAGATTTATACGAGTTCCAGAAGATCTATTCGCTCCCCTCTTTGCATGGTTCGGGTATCGGACGTTTCATCATCGAACAGGGAGTCGCTTACCTGAAAACGATTCATCCGGGAACATTCACCGTCGAACTGAATGTGAATCGCGAGAATCCGGCTGTCGGCTTCTACAAGCACATGGGCTTCCATGAACATACGACACGCGACTTCCACATTGGCAACGGCTATTATATGAATGATTATATTATGCGGATGGAAGTGGCAAACTAACAATTTGTAAGTCTATACAAGCTTATAAATTACAATATTTACACCCCTATTATTTACTATTTAAAACGTGACAGACAAAAGCGCGCATTTATGACAGAATACAAACGTTGATTAACAATCCATAAACGCCACTTACAAGACATTACTTTGACAGCGGTTTGCACAGCCTCTTAAATATAGAATTAATATTTAATATAATAAATACAAAGGGGAGAAACTGAAAAATTGAAAAAATAGCCTTTCAAAAAAAAGCATAGGACTTTACAGAAGTTAAGACCTGACTTTTGATTTCAAAATAAGGGACTTTTAAAATCAAAAGTCAGGTCTTTTTTTCAAGGGAAATAATTGCATGTTAAATCCGAAAGAATTATCTTTGGAATGTGCTAAATTATAATCAGTTACAATGATATTTGCACAACTAATTTAATACTTAAATTCCATGAAACACTTCATCACAATCGTATGCCTTTTGATTTGTATAACAACCAACGGCATTTTCGCACAAACAAACGTAAACCGGCTAGACAGCATCATCCCTGTCAGAGGATTGGCAATAGCTGCCCCATCCGTACAGAAAATGGATGTTTTCCTGAAATTTATTGAAGAAGAACTTGCTCCCGGACATTTCAACCTGATTATCCTACGGGTTGACTGGAATTATGCTTACGAGTGTCATCCTGAACTGCGTGATCCCAACCCGCTTACACTTCAGGATGTAAAACGAATCGTCGCCACCTGCCGGAAGCATAACATACGGATAGCACCGCAGATCAACCTGCTAGGCCATCAATCATGGGCCGAAACAACTTATGCCCTGCTCCGCGAATATCCGGAATTTGATGAAACACCGCATGTAGATACGAAAAACTATACCGGATGGCCTAACCCGGACGGTTTATATTGCAAAAGCTACTGCCCTCTCCATCCGGATGTGCACAAGGTCGTATTCGCTTTGGTTGACGAGCTGACGGAAGCATTTGAAACAGACTTGTTCCATGCAGGTATGGATGAAGTCTTTTATATCGGTGACGAAAAATGCCCGCGTTGCAATGGACGGGACAAAGCGGAATTGTATGCGGGGGAAGTAACGAAAATACAGAACCACCTGTCTCAACAGGGAAAGCGGTTGATGATATGGGGTGATCGCCTGATAGATGGGAAAACAACAGGTATAGGTGCGTGGGAAGCCAGTATGAATAATACCCATCGTGCTATCGACCTGATCCCGAAAGAGGTTTTCATTTGCGACTGGCATTATGAACGTCCGGTGCAAACGGCTGTATATTTTGCCATGAAAGGCTTTGATGTCGCCACTTGTCCCTGGCGCAAACCGGATGTTGCCCTCAAGCAGTTGGACGATATGAAACGTTTCCGCCAGCAATCCGGAGCACTGATGAGCAACCGTTTCCAGGGCATTATCGAGACTGTCTGGTCGGGAGCCGACGGTTTTCTGGAAAACTATTACAAACCGGAAAGTGGCCAACAGGATGTGTCGGAAGCGGCTACTATCAAAAAACTGATCGATGCTTACAAATCGATGAACGAATAGAAAAATCCCCCGGACAAAATAAAATGCGTGCCTATTAATTAGGCACGTACCCACTTTCACTGATTACACGTTTTCCAGCTTCCGTCTGTAACCATTCATATAATTTGTATGTCATTGAATTATGATTCATATCGGAACGTATGGAAACGTAAACATTGGCAACAAACGGATAAGTCTTGTTTTTTATCGAATTTTCATCTGGAGAAATTCCATCTATCGCAATCGTTTTTATATTGCCGGCTCCCACTGCTTCACGAATAATGTATTCTTTGTAATAATGCGGTGAAAAACAGATCCCATTCTGAAAAACAGATAGTTCTGAATATACCGATGCCATCGTCGAAATAACTTCATCATCCGTATAACCAACCTCCCAATCAGGCATTTCTGCATTCCCCATCACAATTTCCTTCATCATTTCCTGACTGCCGGAATTCGGGTTTCTGATAAACGGCTTTATTGTTTCATTATCACCACCGAGTTTATTCCAATTCGTAATATTCCCACCATAAATATCCTGAACCTGTTTAACTGTCAGCGAATTGATCGTATTTTGCTTGTTGACCAGAAAGTCCAATGCATCCAAAGCAATGGGTGTTTCTATTAATGATACACCTAAGTTGTCGGCATACGTTTTTTCATCCGCCGACATTTTCCTTGCCGAAATAATCATGTCGGTTCGATTATCTATTAAATTAATAATTGCATTATGTGTTTGAGATGATTTTATCCGTTCTTCAAAAAAGTTATCCGGAATTTCTTCCCCGATGGGTTCTAAGCGCCAAATACCATTTCCATGAGTATAGGGTCGCCATTCATAACCCCAACCTAATAATTTACAGGCGATCAATGTATTCAATGGCTCTGTTGAGCTTGAACCATCTATTCTGGGATAATTGTCGACGGTTATTTCGTTTATCTCCAATAATCTATCATCTTCCTTATTGCAACAGACAAGGCCAATGGTTAGCAAAGCCAGAAATACTCCGAATAAATATTGTTTTTTCATGAATCCTTATTTTTAAATGGATATATAAACACCCTGCAATATAGCAATTTTTCCTATTATATTACAAAAACAGAGTGTAACGAACGCTGATTCAGCTAATTCATTACACTCTGCTTAATTATTTTTCTGTTCAGAAGTCTATTTTATACTACTCTTATAACAGATCTGATGCTAATTCGGACAACTGGCTTCGTTCCCCCTTGATCAGGTTGATATGGGCAAACAACTCCTGCCCTTTCATCTTATCGACCATATAGGCCAAACCATTACTCTGGGCATCCAGATATGGAGAGTCGATCTGCTGGATATCACCGGTAAACACCATCTTTGTTCCTTCTCCGGCACGGGTGATGATCGTCTTGATCTCGTGGGGTGTCAAGTTCTGTGCCTCATCGATGATACAGAAAGTTTCCGACAAGCTACGTCCGCGGATAAATGCTAATGCTTCGATAACCAGCTGGTTATTCTTCTGCAGGTCATCGATCTTACGAACATCCTGGCTTCCCGGAGAAAACTGATTCTTAATGACATTCAGGTTATCGAACAAAGGCTGCATATACGGAGCCACTTTTTGTTTTTCGTCTCCCGGCAAGAAACCGATATCTTTATTTGCCAAAGCAACGATCGGACGAGCCAATAAAATCTGCTTATACTGTCCGGCCTGTTTAAGGGCAGCTGCCAAAGCTAATAAAGTCTTTCCTGTTCCGGCTTTTCCGGTTAGTCCAACCAGTTTAACGTCAGGATCATTCAGGATCTCAAAAGCAAAGCTCTGTTCGGCATTACGAGGTTGAATACCATAATTAGTTCCTTTCTCTACCTTTTTTATCTTTCCTGTAAACGGATTATAACGGGCTAAAACAGAGGCGCGTACACTCTTTAAAATAAAGCATTCGTTCGGCTCGAGTTTTGTCTTGAATTCAAACAAATCGGCATCCACACCTTCCGGAGTAGAATAGATTTTATCGATCATATCGGGATCGATGTTTTCATAAGTATCCTGTGCCCGCTCAAAGATATCGACATTAACCACTTTGTCAGTGATATAATCTTCTACATGAATACCCAATGCACGGGCTTTCATCCTGAGGTTGACATCTTTCGTTACAAGGATTGTTTGCATTTTCGGAGATTTCTCCGCAACAGAAAGCGTACAGGATAAAATGCGGTGGTCAGGTGTCCTGTCCGGGAAGGACAAAGCAATCTTCTCCTGATATTTGTCACCTGTTACAATATGTAATGTTCCCAAACCCGGCCCCAACGAGGCACCTTTCAAAAAGAGATCGTTACTGGTCATCAGATCCAGCTCGCGCACAAATTCACGGGCATTATAATTAATCTGGTCGCTCCCCTTTTTAAATTTATCCAATTCCTCCAATACGACGATAGGAAGATAGATATCATTCTCCTGAAAATTTTCGATACACTTGTAATCATGCAAGATAACGTTCGTATCCAATACAAAATTCTTCTTTGCTCCCATGATCTTTCAATTTAAAGATTATCGCTTCTAAGTTAAAAACATTTTTGATACTTATTTAGTTTAATGCTGAAAATAAATATGACGAACCAATTTATTCTGGATTTGAGCGAATTTCTCGTATCTTTGCTACGAAAACTCAAACAAATAAAACAACCTAATGCTTATGATCTTTAATACGAACAAACTCAAAGTCACATCGTTACTATTACTGCTTTCAACCGCCTCTTTCTCCCAGAATAATATGTCGGCGTTATTGCCTATGCCTAACAAGGTTGAACAAATAGTCAATAAAAAGAATTTTACCCTGACTCCCCAAACAGTAGTTAAGACCAATCTCCCCAAGCAGGCTTTTTGCCTGTTTGAGTTACATCGTATTTTAGGAGAACGAACCGGACAAAGGGCTGCTATCGGAACACCTGCAACCGGGAATTCAGTTATTGAAATATGGTTGGACAGCTCGATAGAAGGAAAAGAACATTACATCCTGGATGTCTCAGAAAAAAAGTTATCCATCAAAGGAAGCAGTTATGCGGCGCTCTTTTACGGTCTTAAAACATTAGATCAGTTATTGCTGGGTGATGTCTGTAATACGGCTAACGGACAGATAGCTCCTGTCCGTATCGATGATGCGCCCCGTTATGGTTATCGTGCTTTAATGCTCGATCCTGCCCGTCATTTCCTCCCGGTCGAAGATGTAAAATTCTATATCGACCAGATGGCTAAATATAATGTACTCCAACTCCATCTGACTGACGATCAGGGATGGCGGGTCGAGATAAAAAAACATCCCGGACTGACAAAGACCGGGGCATTCCGAAATCCGGAGACAGGATCTAACGGGCCGGATAACGGGTTTTATACGCAGGATCAACTGAAAGAGATCATCCGTTATGCAGCCGACAGAAACGTAGAGGTCATCCCTGAACTGGATATTCCGGGACACACAGTGGCTGTACTGGCTACTTATCCGGAACTGGGCTGTACGCATACCGATACGATTCAAAAAATTATGGGGCAGACAGTCGACCTGATGCTTTGTGCCAACAACGACAAGGTATATACCATATACGACGATATCATCAAAGAAATAGCCGGGCTCTTCCCTTCTTCCAAAATACACCTGGGCGGTGATGAAGCCGTTATCGAAAAGAACTGGACAAAATGCGACCGTTGCCAGTCCTTAATGAAGCAACTGGGCTATACCAAAGAGTCTCAATTAATGAATTATTTCTTTGACAAGATACTGGCCTCTGTCCGTAAATACGGCAAAGAACCGATGTTATGGTGCGAGCTGGATAATGTCCGTATGCCGGCCAATGAATACCTGTTCGATTACCCCAAAGACGCTACACTAATAACCTGGCGTGCCGGATTAACTCCCAAATGTATCGAACTGACGGCCAAACACGGTAATCCGTTAATCATGGCTCCGGGGGAATATACTTATCTGGATTATCCCCAATATAAAGGCGATCTTCCCGAGTTCAACAATTGGGGAATGCCTGTTACAACCTTGGAAACCTCTTACCAGTTCGATCCCGGATATGGGCTGCCTTCTACTCAACAGGCACACATTATAGGAGTTACCGGGACATTATGGGGAGAAGCGATAAAAGACATTAACCGTGCAACCTATATGACCTATCCCCGTGGCTTGGCCTTAGCTGAAGCCGGATGGACACAAATGGAACACCGTAGTTGGGAGTCCTTCAAAGAACGAATGTATCCAAATCTGACCAATCTGATGAAGCAAGGGGTATTTGTCAGGGTTCCGTTTGAAATTGTACCGAGGTAAAATAAAAAAGCGTAGATCAGGATTATTGGTCTACGCTTTTTTATTTACAACGGACTAATTATTTCTTTTCCACCAACGTCAGATATATTTCTTTCTGTTCCATATCTACCCGCATAACCTGTACCGTGATCAAGTCGCCCAAACGAAAACACCGTTTGGTTTTACGTCCTGTGAGGGTGAAATTATTTTCATCCAGATCGAAATATTCATTTCCCAGACTATGTATCGGCACCACTCCTTCACACCTGATTCCATTCAGTTCAACAAGTAACCCCCATGTAGATACATCTAAAACTACTCCGGTAAATAGATCACTTTCTTTTTCCTGCATGAATTCAGCCAGTTTATACCGGACAGAATCTCTCTCCGCAGCCTTCGCCAATAATTCCATAGCAGAACAATGCCAGCAAAGTTTTTCGTATTTGCAACGTTGCGCATTGGTCTCGCTATTCAGATAACGCGTCAGTAAACGATGTACCAGTATATCGGAATAACGGCGTATTGGAGAAGTAAAATGAGTATAAGAATGAAATGCCAGTCCAAAATGCCCATTATTATTTGTAGTATATTTAGCCTTACTCATTAAACGAATCACCAATACATCTACCAGATTTTTCTGAACCTTATCTGTTATACTTTCCAGAAACAGATTGAGACTCCGGGAAAAATTACTCCTGCTACCTTTCGTCTCCAACTTATATCCGAAACGGCGTGCCAGGCATACCAGCTTTTCCTGTCTTTCTGCAACCGGTGCTTCATGGATGCGGTAAATAAATGTTTTGGCTTTTCCTGTTGCCTGCTTCTGTCCGATATAGCAGGCAACTGTCCGATTTGCCAACAACATAAATTCTTCTATCAGTTTATTCGCCTCTTTCGATTCATCCACGTAAGCCCGCAAAGGTTTTCCTTCGCTGTCCATTTCGAACTTGACAGCTCCACGATTAAAACAAAGAGCTCCGGCCCTGAAACGTTCTTCACGTAGCATTTTTGCCAGCTTATTCAAAACAAATATCTCCTCTTTGCATTCTCCCTCACCCGTTTCAAGTATCTGTTGAACATCTCCATACGAAAAGCGGTAATCACTTTTTATCACAGTACGGCAAATGTCGGAATTCATTATATTGCCTTCTGCATCAAACTCAAAAATAACAGAAAAGCATAACTTCTCTTCACCGGGGCAAAGCGAACAGATCCGGTTGCACAGGCGTTCCGGCAACATTGTAGACGTGTGGCCTGTCAGATAAACAGACGTTCCCCGGTGCATTGCTTCCCGGTCTATAACAGTATCCGGCTTTACATAATAAGTAACATCGGCTATATGCACCCCTACTTCCCAATTCCCATTGTCCAGCAGGCGTGCAGAGAGAGCATCGTCAAAGTCTTTAGCATCTGGCGGATCGACAGTGAAGGTTTTAATATGCCTGAAATCTCTCCGTTTTACGATTTCTTTTTCGTCTATGGTTTCCGGTATTCTTTTAGCTGCCCGTTCAACACGTTCCGGATACTTATAAGGTAAGCCATGTTCGATCAGCAGCGCACGCATCTCTGCTTTATTTTCTCCCGCGATCCCCAACAAATCAATCACTTCCCCTAACGGATTTTTTTCTTTATCTGGCCATGAGATGATACGGACGAATGCCTTATCACCGTCCTTCCCTCCTTTCAGCATGCCACGACGGATAAAAACATCGTTGGATATTTTTTTACTTTCAGTAACCAGAAATGCATATTCATTTGTTACCTGCAATTTACCTACCACCGTATGTTCTTTCCTTTCAAGTATTTCTAGAACTTCTGCCTCCGGAGACGGACCGGTTCGCTTTGTCAATAATCTCACCCGAACCCGATCTCCGTCCAGTGCATGCTTGGAGTTTAGATTGCTTATTGCTATCGGAGAAGACCTATCGTCAGAAATAAATAAATTATTACCTTTTCGTCTTCCCACAAAAGAACCTGACAGGATCGCACCTTTATTATTATAACGATAACGTCCGCAGTTGACTTCAATAATTGAGTTTTCATCTGCCAAGTCATAGAGTATCTCTACAACCTGCAGCTTTTGTATGGGGTTGATCACACCTATACGTCTACTTATCTGTTTATAATTGAATAATTCACGTGGAGAAGATTTAAAAATAAATATAATCGCATGTTGTAATATATATCTTCTTGTCATCTATTATTTTGTGCAATTAATAACGAGTGAAATCCCTATGCACAAAATAAGTAAATATAATTGAAAGAGAGAAAAGATATGACTTATTTCCCAAACCGGGATGTATCTACCTTATCATGTTCTTTGCTTTTATATCCTCCGAACTTCCAGATAAAGGAGACGGTCAGGCAACGAGTATCGTCGATCTTGCTCATGCGGCTGTATTGGTTTGCCTGGTTTATTTCTACTTTTTTCGGAATATTGCTGCGGAAAATGTTATCGCACTTCAACAGGACAGTAGCCTTATCATTGGCAAACTGCCACTTCAAACCGGCAGATACGTTATATACAGATCCCAGATCATAAATACCCTGTACGGCTCCGGTAATATAATATCCATTCAGATCCAGCTTCAGGTTCGGACGGGATTTGGACAGGGTGAACGTATTATTCAAAAAGAACTGTCCCAGATATTTACTGTTATTGAAAGAAATATCATTGAAGTGATCCAGTTTCTGCTGCATCCGGATACCTTGGGCCGTGAACTGGCTATTCATGAATTCACCGATACGGAACGGGATAACAGCCCCTATTCCTACCATCAAATTATAATCCATATTCTCATAACGGAACACATTTTTCAGTTCCGTAGAACTTTGATACGGCAACTGGGCAAAGTAATCCGGTTCGTACTGCGCGAAAACCATAAAGGTATACTTCTGTTTAAAAATATAAAGTAACTGTCCTTCATACGAGCAATAAGGTTTCAACGCCGGATTTCCTACAATTTCCGAATAAGAATTCATAGGTGTAGACTGTGGCGTGATATCCCAGTAAGAAGGATAGGTCTTATCGCTGTTCATATTCAGTTGCATTATATGCTGTGGAGTAAATGTATAAGTTAACGATGCATTCGGGAAGAAAGTCCAGTCATTCCAAAGAGTCGACTTCTTTCCATTCGAAGTATAATCCGACTTAAAATACTCCCCTTTTACAGATGCGGTTGCAGAGAAATGATCTCCAAAATTTTTAGACGCTTCCAGAAAGACATTTCCGGTATATTCTTTCTGCAGATTATTTTCAAGCGATTCCGGATCAAGTTCATACCCGTTACCTTTATTATATAGATAATCATTATACGTTTTGGAAGAGGTGTAGCCACCGTGGACACCGTAATTCAGTGTCCACCCGGTAGCAAAAGTGTGTGTATGATTGGCAAATAGTGCCCATTGTGAAATATTTTGACGGGAATTATTACTCATATCCGTCAATGTTTCCTCGCCGCGTTTTTCCAGGAAATGTTGGAAAGAAGGCGAACGATATTTAGTAAAATCAATCCCTGCCATTAAACCGCTATGACCGTCGTATTGAAAACGAACATTATGCAATGTCGCATCGTCATCTCCATTCGTTCTACTGAAACGCTGATCGGTAGAATAGGACTGCTCTGGAGTCAGAAAAGACGTTTCAGCAGAACGATGTGTTTTGGTATTGCTACCTCCCAGATAATAAGTAGCCGAGAGTTTATCTTTATTTTTAAATGTATAGTCCATGCCTAACCGCATATCTCCATTCATAATATTGCTGTTTCCACGTCCGGTCTGGTTGATCTCAGTAACTTGATCTTTAAGTGTATGGCGGGCTATGATATCTTCTCCCACAAACCCACGTCCTTTACCACCGTTCATCAAGAAGTCAATATTTAGATTAGAGGTAGCATACAACAGATTGGCATGTGCCTTACCGGCTGCATAATGTTTTTGAAGATAATCCACCCCCACTTCACCCTGCAAAGTAGTACCATCAGCTTCCCCGCTATCCAGTATGACATTGATCAAAGCTCCTCGGATATTGTATTTAGCCGGAGCATTATACATCACTTCCACATTCTTTACCCGTGAGGAAGGGACACTTTTAAGAAGTGTGATAAGCTGATCCAGCGACATCGTTGTCAACTGTCCGTTCAGAACAATTTGCGGTGAACCGGCTCCCAGCAATTGTATCTCGTCAGACCCACCGATAATTCCGGGTAATTGTTTAACGACTTCGAATGCATTGTTAACCGTTTTGTCTTTCATCAGTTGGGGAACATCATATTTCAAGGCTCCGTTTTCCACTTTTACCTGTGGACGTTCCGCTTTAACAACAATACCGTCCAGTTCGTAATTCTTCGGGGTCAGCCGGATCGTTCCTGCATCTGCCCCGGATATCTCCTGTTGGAAAGGTTCATATAACAAATGCTGGAACAAAAGGCGATATCTCCGATCGGCAGTATGCCCCAGGTTAAACTGTCCGAGACTATCGGTTATCACGGCATCTATATAGACAGAGTCCAGTGTTTGAAGAACTACGGCAACTCCATCGACCGGATTACTTTCCATATCCGTCACTTGTCCGTGAATTGTATTATTCTGGGCGATCATCTTCCCGTTACATATAATAAGGAAGAATGTAATGCAGTAAAGTATTCGTTTCATAACTATAAGTTTTTTACGTTTTCTATACTGCAAAGGAAAGCTGTTCCGACGAGAAACTATGTTACCACCGGCTTACCTAGTGTTATTTAGTCTTATCGCCCGCTATCCTAACAAAGAAAAATCAGATAATAACACAGGTAACAGACTAATCTATAATTATTAAGGTATTCCCTGTTTTCTTTTAAAAGAAGGCTATTTATGGTAACCTTTAGTACAATCTATTGGTTAACTTTGTACCTGAATAATAAGATATTTATGAAAATCAATGCTGAAACAAAATATTGCCAGACGTGTGGAATACCTTTAGATATAGATTATACAAATCTTGAGGCAAACCAAAATGTGGAATATTGCGACTATTGTTTGCATAACGGGGTTAAACTCTATGATTTCTCAATGGATTATCTCATTTATCTTTGGGGGCTTTTCCCCGAAGAATATTATAAAGAGACAGGAGTTAATCTCACGTCGGAAGAGTTGAGAGCGGAAATGTCCAAACGACTTCCAAATATCAAAAGGTGGAAACAAAAAATCAATACGGCTCATGTGCAATATGATTTGATTATAAGAGTTCAGGAGTATATCAACCGCCATTTGTTTGACGACCTTAATACTGAAAAGCTGTCCCATGTTGCAGGTATCTCCAAATATTATTTCCACAAACTTTTCAAAACTGTTTGTGGCGAAAATATTGGAATGTACATTCAACGACTGAGATTAGAGTACATTGCATTTAAGCTAATAACAACTGATGTAAGTGTCCCGGAACTTCTCGGTCAAATCAATTATCAGAACAAACATACACTTTCGAGGGCATTCAAAAATTATTTCAATTGTTCCATTCCTGAATTTCGTAAAAGGCATTCAAACATCAATCCCGAAAGGATAAATCCTATACGAATTGAGCCAAGTATTGAAAAAGTACCAAGTATCCGAATCGCATACTTAAAATTGGAAAGAACATATAATGTCAGTCATAGCTTCTCTGTTTTGTGGAAACAATTGCTACAATTTTCCGAAAAATATGAATTATCTTCAAAAGGATGTAAATACGTGAGTTTGACTCTCGATTATCCGTATATCACGCCAGAAGAACAAAACCGTTTTATGATTGGGGTAACATTGCCGCAATCATTTGAAGCTCCGAAAGGCTTTGGCGTTTATGAAATTCATACGGGAGAATATGCAATCTTTCGTTTCAAAGGGTTTTATCATGAATTAAATAAGGTGTACCGCCATATTTACCTTGACTGGTTGCCGACAAGCGATTATACCCTGCGGGAACAATTCACCTTTGAGACTTACATCAACACTCCCGAAAAAACTCCGACTTCGGAGCTTATAACAGATATTTATATCCCTATTACAAAAAAAGAGACATGCAATACTTAAACCAAGAGATAGAAAACAAATTAAAAAATCAAGGAGCAGAACTGATACGCTTTGTCAGTATATCGCATTTAGACGAAAAGCAAAACAGACAACTTCCGAACGCCATTGTTTTTGCACTTCCGCTAACCGCAGAATATGCTAAAATGGTATTTAATATTCCCGACTACGTACAAGCACGGATAGCGGATAATTACAATTTCGACGATGATGAATATTCGCAAACCGAACATAAAGCGGGAGAAATAGCAGACGAATTGGCCAAGTTCATCACCGGAAAGGGCTATAAAGCCATATCGCAATCCGATACAGGATTATTAGCCGACGGCGTATTCGATTATGAAACAAAAGAATCAGTATTGCCCCATAAAACCGTTGCACTACTTGGCGGATTAGGGTGGATTGGGAAAAACAATCTGCTAATTACTCCTGAATATGGCGCAGCACAATGTCTCGGTACCGTTTTAACTGATGCTCCACTGGAAACGGTATTGTATGAACCTCTATCTCCAAAATGCGGTAATTGCATTACCTGCGTCAATATCTGCGAGAGAAAAGTCCTTAAAGGTAAAGTTTGGAGTAGATCGGTTTCAAGAGATGAAATCGTTAACATACATGGATGTAGTACCTGTTTGAAATGCCTTGTGCATTGTCCCAGGACACAAACATATATAAAGAGGAATATTTAAACCCTGTCCTCTCCTACAACACAATTCTCACCGATTGTAACCTCCGAAAGTTGCTCCTTATTTCAATCTCTTACCATCCGAAAAGGCATTGCCAACCTTTTTACCCACTTCCAGGTAATCGTTATTGAACGGGTCGAATATAATAGGAGACACTTTGGATACATCTACTTTTCCGTTTTCGTCGAGAACACGTTCGTCTACACTTACGTTTATTATCTCACCACGCAAAATACAGGTTTCAGGATTATAATCCTTCAATTTACATTCCAGCACAACGGATAATTCGTCGATCAACGGTGCATCCACAAACTCCGAACGAGTCGCATGGAAACCTGCACGAGCAAATTTATCCGAAACCTTATTACCGGAAACAATACCCACATAATCACAGGCTATCACCTGTCCGACCTCTGCCATACTCACGGTAAAAGCCTTACGCTTCAGTATATTGGCTGTCGTTTTATGTCCCTCACTAATACAAATACTAATTTCATGCATCTCGCTGATACCACCCCAAGCCGCATTCATAGCGTTGGGAGTACCGTTTTCATCATAAGCAGCGATAATAAACACCGGCTGCGGATAAGTAAAGGGCTTTGCCCCAAAATTCTTTCTCATAATAATTTATTTTTTAGTCCATTTCTTAATATCTTCCTTCGTCGCACCATTCAAAAGGCGGCCCTTTTGCCATTTCATATCAGGATAGGTTTCCTGCAACTCTTTTTCCGCATTAGAAATACTGCTGCTCCCCGATGTTGCAAACGGAATAATCACTTTGCCTGCAAAATCACCGCTTTCAATAAAAGTATTGATGATTCTCGGAGTTGAATTCCACCAAATAGGGAAACCTATATAAATGGTATCGTAATCTGCAAGATTTTCCGGTTTAGATTTTAATGCAGGACGTGATTTAGCATCTGACATCTCCACACTGCTACGTGAAGATTTATCATGCCAATCCAAATCAGCAGTGACGTATTCTTTTTCAGGTTGTATTTCGTAGAGCGTTCCACCTGTAACTTCTACAATCAACTTTGCTGCTTTCTCCGTTGTTCCTGTTGCCGAGAAATAAGCAACCAATGTCTTATTACTCTGTTCCTGTGCATTTATAGTGATACATAACATCATGATCACTACCATAACAATACTTTTAATCTTCATTGCCCTTTATAGTTTTAATTTCTAGTATTATGGCACAAAATTACAGAATAGTATCCATCATAAAGGTATATAAATCACTGATTATCTAACCAAAATCACTGATAGATGAAAAACAATCGTCTGTAGTGACTCGCTCGGACAATCATTTTCCCATCAAGGGATGTCAGCATGTGACAAAAAATATGAGGTCTATTCATATCTGATTTTATAATGTATTTAAGAAATAACATTACTCCTATCAAAATAAGCAACAAGCCGGATATCTGGATGAAAATTAGACTTCCACATAGGAACATCTAATAATAAAATCCAAAGTGCAGTGGAAAAGGCGATGATAGCCACAAAGCTGTTCCTCACTCTGGGCGAGTCGATTAAGATAGACCATAACAAACTACTCTGCCAGAAAGGATGGCTGCTGGCGTTCCATCCCGATTTGCTGCATGTTGGCTCAAAATTAAATAATTCCAAGATATGAAACCCTCAGATTCGAATCTCTCATCTACGCCACGGTACCCATAGATCAAGCGACAGAGTTAGCTATACGCAATCTGATAAAAATGGGGATATTCTAATGATACGAATGATATTATTTCAACGTTTACTGATGAAAATAAACAATAATATTATATAGAATGATTTATTGTTTATATTTTTGCTGCTAAATATATAACGCCTGTTCATCATGAAAAAACTCGTCTTATCATTCATTCTCTGTTTTTGTTTTTCACTCCAGCAGCAACAAGCTTGTACCTCTGTTATTATCTCAGGGAAAGCGACACCCGACGGACGTCCTTTGATGTGGAAACACCGGGACACCGAAGCTCCTTACAACCATATCGCCTATATCGATGAAGGCGGTTACCGTTTCCTGGGACTGGTAAACAGTGACGATCCGAACGGAGCCGTCTGGACAGGCAGCAACGAAGCCGGCTTCTCCATTATGAATACAGCTTCATTCAATCTAAAGGATGATGATGTAAAAGAGATGGATCACGAAGGACTGTTGATGCGGCAGGCACTGAAAACCTGTAAGACCATACAGGACTTCGAACATCTGCTCGATACCTTACAGCGTCCTTTACGGGTGGAAGCCAACTTCGGAGTAATCGATGCGTATGGTGGTGCGGCATATTACGAAACGAACAACGAACGTTACTATAAAAAAGACGTCAACGATACCGGTTTAGCTCCTGACGGTTACCTCATCTATACGAACTTTTCTTTCGAAGGCCGTACAGATGAAGGTTTGGGGTATATCCGTTACGATAGTGCACGGAAAATATTCAAACAAATGGAAAAGAAAGGATTTACACCGGAACGCATCTTTCAGGAAGCCTCACGCTCATTCTATAATAGTTTACTGGATATAGACCTGAAAAATCCGGATGAAAGCCCGAACAAACATTCCGGTTGGTTCGTAGAACAGGATTTCATTCCCCGTTCAGAAAGTACGGCTTCTATCGTAATACAGGGAGTAAAACCGGGCATGTCGCCGGAACATACGGTTATGTGGACTATGCTAGGATATCCGCCGACCTCTATCGCTTTGCCGTTATGGGTAAAAACGGGGAAAGACCAGCCTTCCTTCATACAGTACGATGCCGCTTTACAGACTGCCCCGCTCTGCTATTATGCCTCCCGCCTGAAAGATAAAGTTTACTCCATATACCGCGGTAACGGACAGAAATATCTCCATTGGCAACTTCTATGGAATGATGAAAACACCGGCTATATCCAACAATTGCAGGATGCGGAAACTCAGATCTTCCGATTATTTGAAACAATATCTTCTACTAACGACAAACAGTTTCCGGATACGGAAAAAATAAAAGCATCCTACAAACAGGCTGAATCTATTATCACGACTACCTACCGGCAACTGGATGCTTTGTAAGAAGCTATCCGCAAAGGATCAGTTAGAAAGTAATTGAAAACAGCATTTCCGCCTGGAACTTGCCATAATCGATCGGTTGTATCAAACGCACTCCGGTGGTAAGCGGGAACGTCATACGAAGAACATTCCAGTCAAAGATCAGGTCTGTTCCACATGAACTCTGTGTTGTCCATCCACCCTGTTCACGAGCCTGGTTGCGGGTCAGATCGTAAAAAAGATTGGCTCTCAGGCGACGGATATAAGCGAACTGACCGATGCTGAGATCCGGGGAAATAATTGAAAAAGCATAATCGGCCTTGAACGCCCACTGCTGATGGGTCTGATACAAATAATCGTACCCTCTTGTTTCATCCAGCAGACGCTTGGGAAGATATAGTGCTTTTCCATTCAGATTCTGATACTGATAACCGGCACGAAGCATCAAACTATGGTTACGGATAATTCCCGGCCAGTAGGTTGTCAGGCGAGCCGCATACAAATCCCCGTAGTTTTCGCCATTAAACGGTGAGTTCAGATATTGCAGGCGAACCTGATACCCCCAGCGTGGCAAAATATCACGTTGGGCAAGCTGCCTGTAATTATAAAATCGTACTTCCGGTAAAATATACTGGAAATTGCGATACTTCCTGCTATCATACTGCTGATACTTATCATTCGTAAAATAATAAGTCAGAGACGGCTGAATACCCCGTACATAATGATTCTTCGTCAGGTTGAAAGGCAAATAAACACGTACATCCGCTTTCAACAAGTTTCGGTCGGTATAGCGTAACCGGGAAATTTCTTTTCCTTCCTCATTCTTCTCCCAACTCATATCGAACGCTTTCTCCCCATAATCCACAGCCAGGTCAATCACCGGGAACCATCCTTTATAGGTAAAGGCCATCCTACCGTGATGATATCCTTTTTTGTAATACCAGCCGGCTTGCATAATAGCCGTGTTCAGCGAATTCTGCGATAAGACCATAACACCCGGTTTGACAATCGTAGCTAAATCATCGGCTCCACTGCTCATCGCTTCCGCCACATCGTAATAGAAAGGAGCCCAGCTATGTATTTTAAATGTATGCAATCCTTTCCGGTATGGAACAGGATTGAATGCAACCGAGTCCAACGGGGCAACATCCAGATTAAACTGCTCCTGGGCCGCCAGTGTTTCAGCTAACGGGAAACGATATGGTTCTCCCAGATCCGTAACCTGTTCCAACAAACTATCTGTCGGCAGGGAAGCTACCCGGTATCCTTTAGCCTGATAATCGGAAAAATAAAGTCTGTCTCCTTGTGAAGAAAAGGCTGGGTCGAAAGCACCGAACCGGGAAGAGGTCAGCCGGTAAGCAACAGTATCCGGTAAATTTAGCGTATAGATATTATTGGTACCCGAAGCACCGGATTCAAAGAATAAACGTCCCTTGTACCAGATCGGTGAAGTTATATTGGCCGTCGTATTTAATATCTCATTCCAATTACCAGTCAGTAAATCCAACTGCAAAAGACTTATTCCGCCATCATTAACGGCTACGGCAACCACTGTATCATTCCCGGCAAATGTCAATTCCTTAATAAAAGCATTCTCCGGAACATCAAACCCGATCTGTTCTTTCCCGGTTTCCAGGTCGACCAGCACCAACTGATTTTTACCATCGATGGCAAAACGGGAAACAGCCGCCCTCTTTTCCTGCTCATCGATTGCAGGAGCCAGATAACGTTGGCGGGGAGTAAGTGTTGTAATGCGTTTTTCCTCCGGATCATACCGCTTCAGCACCGAATAGTTTTCATGTGTCCAACGAATTCCCGGAACGATCTCCGTCCAGTACACATGCCCGTTACGGATATGCAAACGGCTATTGATCCGGCCGATATAAGTCAAACGTTCTTCCTTCCCGTCCGTCAGCAGGACAAGAAAATTCAAATCGTCCAGACTCGATTTGACGGCTATGATCGTAGAGTCGTTCAGTAGCTGGGGATATCGGTATGATGTATATTTTTTTACTTTAGGAGAAGAATAAGAAGGAACAACTACACCTGTGTCCTGCTTCTCCCATTCATTTTTAAGATAGTCGAACGTCTCTTTGTAATGTTCATTTATACTGACACCCGCATGGTGTTTGAAAGCGGCAGAGAAAAGAAACGGGACGGAGATGTAGCGGCTTGTCGTTTTATCCCATATATCGCTGCCATAACGATACCTGGCATAAGAAGTCATGTCATACCCCAGCGCATAATAATCCCCCGTATAATCTTTATAGGAACCCAATAATAATTTATCGAGCGAAAATAATTCTCCATCCCCGAGCATTTGTGCCCGATACGTCATATTGAATTCCGGCAATCGTCCGCGGCCGGCGTTCGACATGGCCGTTTCCGTACTTACTGCATCCCCTTCCAGAAACCAGGATGGCATAAAGAAAGCAGCCACTCCCGCAGCTTGTTCACCTATTATATAGTATAAAGGCCTGAAAATACCATGCATCAGTTTTCCCATCTGAATTACATGACGCGACTCATGCAGTACCAGGTGTTTATCCCAGCTCTGCGCATCCAGTTTCGACGAGGGTGTCGTAATCAGTTCCATTCGTCGCGGTGCCCACGATACCAATCCGTTGGACGACATGCTGGCCGGATGAAGAATGACCGGAAACTTTTTCTTCATCGGTTCCCCTATCGTCTTTTTGACATGCGGGTAAACATTCTCCAGATACAAAGCATATCGATAAGCCATCGAATCATTTCCCTGAGGATAGATCAGATTGTAGTGCGGCAGTTTCGCCACATTCCATTTGAAACGGGCAGGATCTGTTCCATAATCCAGAAACTGGGCATGTAAATCAGAAGTGATCAGCGAACAGGCTGATAATATGAAAAGGTATCTTAATATCGACATCTGGCTATCTTATAGGAAATAAGGCGCAAAGCTATAAAATAAAATGGACTTTTTATAGCAAAACATATATGCTTTGACAACAAAAGATATATGCTTTGATGACAGAACATATATCTTTTGCTATCCGGGAAGTGTACCTGCTATATCTAAATTCATCGTTTCAACAAGAATCAACCTATTTCGGTTGTTTTCCTCAAATCAACCCAAACAGGTTGTTTTTATTAAATCAACCCAAACAGGTTGTTCTTTTAATAAATATCAGTATATTTGCTTTCGGATAAAAACCTTTCCATAAATATATGAAAATAAAAGGAGTAATTACAGGAGATATCATTCAGTCTACTCACATAAATCCAGCAGACAGAAATCTATTGTTGGACACTATTCAGGGTATTGTACAATACACCCGAAAATGGGGAGAGATCCGCCTGGATATCTATCGCGGCGACAGCTTTCAAATACTAGTGGACAACCCCATACAAGCATTAAGGATTACTCTGTTGATACGAGCCGGATTGCAGGCTAAGTCACCCACCGCTTTCCGATGGGATGCGCGGGTTGCATTAGGTCTGGGAACAATCGACTTTGAAAAAGAACAAAGTGTAATCGAATCCGATGGAGAAGCTTTCCGTAACTCCGGTTGGGAATTTGATAAATTAGGCCGTTCAAAAAAGATGGCAATCAGAACTCCCTGGGAAAACTTCAATGAAGAATTTATAGTCAGTACCGCTTTGGTCGACGATATTGTTTCGAATTGGACGATCACACAGGCTCAGGCAATATTTTTGTTTCTATCAACCGGCAAAACGCAAAAAGAGATTGCCGATGATTTACGAAAATCATCACAAGCAATCAGCAAACTATTAATTGGGGGAAAAGTAAACTTAATAGAACTTTACCTGAATCGCTATGAACAATTGACAACAACCTTAATACAATAATAATTATGGAATTAACAGACCTGAATCTTTTACTAAAACTATTATTCTCCCATTTGATTGTAGATTTCATTTTACAAACAAATAAAATTGTTAGAAAAAAACGGGAAGGTAAATACCAATATCATATCATCCACAGCCTGACACAAGCCTTAGTTACTTATATTGTTGCAGGACTATGGAATTGTTGGTTCATTATTCCTATTATTTTCATAACACATTTCGCCATCGACTTATGGAAAATCACTCAGAAAGAGAAACTATATTCATTTATCATAGATCAGGTCTTACACATCCTGGTACTTTGTACGTTATGGGTGGTAATAACCAAACAATATGCAGCTGTCGGAGATATACTTCAAAACATTATGAAATGTGACAAATGTTGGATATATCTGATCGGTTATCTGCTTATACTAAAACCTGCATCTATATTCCTCGGACTGTTCACCAAACGATGGAGAGAGAAAGGTAACGTATCTGAAAGTCTTCAAAATGCAGGTCAATGGATTGGCTATCTCGAACGAATATTGATTATAACTTTTATATTGATTGGAAAAATTGAAGCAATAGGATTTCTTTTAGCTGCCAAATCTATTTTTCGATTTGGAGAATTGAATAAAAGTAAAGAAATCAAAACCACTGAGTATGTTCTGATCGGGACACTTGCCAGTTTCACCATTGCCATAATTATAGGGCTTATTATGAATTGGCTTTCTACTTATCCGGGAAGTGTTATTTAGTCTTATCATAACCCCGAAACTCCCGAACTTATCCATTACTTTTGTCTGAAAGAAGAGGTTTTAGACATGAAAACAAAATTAAGCTTTAAGATTATAGCCGCTTTGATCAGTATATCATTGGCGGCACTGTTGTTCTCACAGGGATACTGGCTGAAAGGATTGTACGACTCAACCTCGAAGCAAATCAACGATAACATAGAGGAAGCCATGCGTATGGCTGATTACAAGGAAGTATTTTTCCGCATCGACGAACTGACCCAAGGAGATGTTCACGGAGAGATAAATCAACGTCTTTCCTTTTCAAAAGAAGAGGATGAAGAAACTGAAAAAGTAGGGATGATGGATACTTTTGCCGTCCATACGGATAAGAATCCATTCAAAAACGAGGATATAGCAAACTCCCTGAACGAATACCTGAGCTTGCTTACCAACCTGGAAGGACAAATACAGCAAGCCCTCCACCTCAAAATAGACTCGCTCATGCCAATCAGCTATAATAAATACGATAGCCTTCTTTCCATAGAACTCAAACAACATGATATTTTTGTTCCTCACAAACTGGAAGTCGTACAATTGGTCGACAGTTTGCCGGAAGTAGTAGTGACTTTCCTGTCTGCCGACTCTTTGAAAACGGCTGAGAACTGGAATAAAGCCATCCAATTCAACTATCCGATCTCTACACAATCGGAACAATATTACCAGTTAACATTAAATACGCCTTCTCTACTGGTATTCAAACAGATGGCCGGAATACTCATCTCCTCCCTCCTGCTCGTGATCCTGATCCTGATAGCTTTCATCTATCTGATCCATACTATTCTCCGGCAAAAGACCGTAGAAGAATTGAAAACGGACTTCACCAACAATATGACACACGAACTGAAAACGCCGATATCCGTTGCTTACGCGGCCAACGACGTATTACTCAATTACGACAACAACGCCAACGAGAAACAAAAGAAATACCTCGGAATTATCCGTGAACAACTGACCCAGCTAAGCGGCCTGGTCGAACAGATCCTTACGCTTTCGGTAGAGAATCGTAATACATTCCGTCTGAAACAGGAATCGATTCCTATCACGGATATCATTCCTCCGCTCATTGAACAACACAAGTTGAAGGCCGGTAAGCCTGTCAACTTCACCGTAAATATCCCGGACAACATTGCAGTATTTGCAGACCGTACGCATTTCTATAATATGTTGGGAAACCTGATCGATAATGCCGTGAAATATTCGGGAGATAAACCTTGTGATATCTCCATACAGGCAGAGACACAGGCAAACGGGATCCGTATCTCCGTTACCGACAACGGAATCGGTATCAGTGAAGCCAGCCTGCCACATATATTCGATAAGTTCTACCGGGTACCCAGCGGTAACCTGCATAATGTAAAAGGATTCGGCCTGGGACTTTATTACGTAAAGGACATGATGGCCAAACACGGAGGATCGGTATCCGTAAAAAGCCAACCGGGCAAAGGAACCACATTTACCCTCCATTTTAAAAACTGAAAAAGAGAAGAATATGGCAAAGATAAAAGTATTACTGGTAGAAGACGAACCGACCCTTGCAATGATCATCAAAGATACATTGGATGGTGAAGAGTTCGACATCGTATTGGCTGCCGACGGCGAAGAAGGCCTGGCTCTTTACAAAGAAGTAAAACCGGATATCATTGTAACAGATATCATGATGCCGAAGATAGACGGCTTCACCCTGATACGTCATATCCGCAAGACCGACAGCCAGATCCCTGTCCTTTTCCTTTCGGCCCGTTCAGCAGCGAATGATGTGGTCGAAGGCTTCGAACTGGGCGGTAACGATTACCTCAAAAAGCCCTTCGGCATGGCCGAGCTGATCATCCGTATCAAAGCCCTGCTGAATAAGATCACCGTCCGTAAAGAAGAAAAGTCGACCTTCAACCTCGGACAATACACATTCGACTCCATCACGCAAACCCTGCAATATTGTGGAGAAAAGCAACTGTTAAGCAACCGCGAGTCGGAAATACTCAAACGTCTTTGCGAAAACAAGGATCATGTATTGCCGATGAAAGATGTCCTGCTCGACCTTTGGGGCGACGACTCTTTCTTTAATGCCCGCAGCCTTCATGTTTTCATTACAAAGCTGCGCCATAAACTATCGGACGATCCTAGTATAAAGATACTGAATGTACGGGGAATCGGTTACAAACTTATTATTGACTGAAAGTGCATTGCCTATGGCACAAAAGTGCCACTGCATGTGCACAATTGTGCCACAGGCAATGCACAACTGTGCCAAGGCAGTGGCATAAGTAAGGAATAACTATAAATGAACCATAGAATACACTAATGAATATGAAAATACTGATAAGCTTGTTACTTCTCTGCTGTACCTCATGGCTAACAGCAAACGACCGGTATGTAATACAAGCACATATAACAGGCGTAAAAGAAGGTTCTGTCTTTTTTCTCAAACAATACGAGAACCAACGGATCATTAACTCGATGCGTATCGAAAAAGGAGAATTCACCATGAAAGGAACCCTGCCCGATATTCCTCAACATTTATGGTTATGCACTACGATAGACGACGAATTCTATTATTGCGACCTGCTTATCGACCGGGACACCTTGTTCATCAAAGGCGACTTATCCGACTTCCCGAACGGATTACATTTCAAAGGAGCCGCCACCCACATGGGATATGCCGTCTATCTGGAAAACACCCACGACCTGAATATAAAAATAGACAGCCTCAGCACCGTCTCCATGTTTTTGCACGACTTGGGTGCCACCGGCAAGAAAAAGGATGACGACAAAAAGAAAAAGACACTCAAGCTATCCTTCGGCGGTGGAAGCCCCAGGCCGGTACGGGGAAGCCAGGAGCTGGAAGTCGATATCGAATTACATGCCGCCCAGCAGGAACGCGACTCTATCCGCATTGACTTCATTGAAAGCAATATGGATAAATATGCCGGACAATTCCTCTTGACCCGCATTATGAAGAAACTGTCGCCCGATTCGCTCCGCCAGTTCTACCGCTTGATCCCGGTGGAAATGAAAAAGACGAAGTTTGCCCGTATGATCAGTAACCAAATCAACCCTTATGCGGACAACTGTATAAGGCAGGCAGACGATCTGCTCTCGCTGACAGGCGGCCCGATCGAAACAAACAAATACACCGAAGAAGCATACAAATTATACGAGCAGGGAGTGCGGCTCGACCCGGAACGCACCGACGGCTATATCGCACTGGCCACCATGTACGAACGTCTCCTCCCGATAAAAGGGGCTGAAGCCTACGACATATCCATCTCTTACCTCAATAAATTCATCGAAAGCGACGTCAGGGAAGAAGACCGCGAAGAAGCCCGCAAACGGATCAGGGATATCGAATTCCGGAAATGGTTGTCGACCAATATCAATCCGGAAATGATCGCAGTAAAAGGCAGTACCTTCAAAATGGGATCGACCTATAAGGAAGACAATAACCCGCCTCACGAAGTAACGGTGAAAAGCTTCTCTATCAGCAAATACGAGATCACCAACTTCCAGTTCGCCGCATTCCTCGATACCTACAAAAGTGCTGTGATAAAAGAAGGGCCTGATGCCGGACAACCTTTATATTATGAATGCAACTGGGGAATACGGCAGGGCAAACCCGTACCGGGTTACGAAGCCTATCCGGCCATTTACATCACCTGGTACGGAGCCAATGCATACTGTAAATGGGCGGGCGGACGCCTGCCTACCGAAGAGGAATGGGAATATGCAGCCCGTGGCGGCTTGTACGGCAAACGCGACCATCTGTACAGCGGAGGAATGGAACTCGACAGCCTGGGATGGTATGCCGGCAACTCCGAAGGCAAACCCCATCCGGTCGGAACGAAAAAGCCGAACGAACTGGGAATTCACGATATGAGCGGCAACGTCTGGGAATGGTGTTCCGACAGGTTTACCAAAGAAGACAGGGAGTATGCCGTTGTACGCGGCGGCACCTGGTTCAACGAACGGGCTTCCTGCCGTCCTACCTGCCACTACTACATTTATCCGGGAAGCAAACACTTCAACAATGGATTCAGACTGGTCAAAGACACTTTATAATTTCTTCAATGCCTGGGCCAGCTGATCCGGGCAGGATGTTCCTCGTTCGCGGCAGTCGATACCTTCGAGCCGTTGGATAGCGTCTTGTATTTCCATACCGACCAATAACCTGGACAATCCCTATGTATTGCCCTGGCAACCGCCTACGATCTGCACATTCGATATAACGTTATCTTCAGCTTCCACAATTATCATTTTAGAACATACCCCACCGATCGGAGTATAAGCTACACGTTGTTTATTCATCTTTTTCTACTCTATATTTTATACAAACGGGCACAAAGGTATAAATAAAATTAACTACTTTTGCCAATTATAAAAACGAAGAACATGACTTACGAAGAAACGCTCCATTATTTATATACAAGCACTCCGGTATTTCAGCACAGCGGCGCATCCGCTTACAAACCCGGACTTGATACCAGTATCGCACTTGATAATTATCTGGGTAATCCGCATAAAGCTTATCGGACGATCCATGTAGCAGGAACTAACGGGAAAGGTTCCGTCTGCCATTTACTGGCAGCTATCCTCCGGCAGGCAGGATATAAAGTCGGGCTTTTCACTTCTCCTCACCTGATCGACTTCCGCGAACGCATCCGTGTCAACGGCAAAATGATTTCCAAAGAATATGTAATAGATTTCGTAGAGCGCCACCGTACCACATTCGAACCCCTCCGCCCCTCCTTCTTTGAACTGACTTCCACTATGGCATTCGATTACTTCCGTTCCGAAAAGGTCGACTTTGCCATTATCGAAACAGGTATGGGCGGACGGTTAGACAGTACGAACATCATCACCCCTATCCTGAGTATCATTACAAATATCAGTCTCGACCATACCCAGTTCCTGGGAGACACGGTAGAGAAGATCGCCTTTGAAAAGGCGGGAATCATCAAACCGGGAATACCGGCGTTGATAGGTGAGATCGACAACCAGGGCGTTCTCGATGTATTTGCAGAAGCAGCCGAACGAAATCAGACAATGATCTATCTGGCATCCGAAGAAGAATTGATCAATCATGAGAAATCATATCTGATGGATACGGGAGAATGGTATCTGGACACTGCCGAATACGGACAATTGTTCGGCCAGCTGGGTGGTGCGGTTCAGTTCAGAAACGCTCAGACTGTACTGGGAGCTCTTAGCCTGCTCGATGAACTGGGAGTGGATATTCCCAGGGAAGCCGTACGCGAAGGGTTCGAACATGTAGTGGAGCTGACCGGATTGATGGGACGCTGGCAAGTATTACAGGACAAACCGAAAGTGGTTTGCGATACCGGACATAATCCCGGTGGTTGGCAATACCTGCAATTCAACCTGGAAAACCTGAGACGGACGACACTCCGCATGATAATGATTGTCGGCATGGTAAATGATAAGGATGTGAATGGAGTAGTAAGCCTGATGCCCAAAGAAGGTGCATTTTATATATTCACACAAGCTTCCGTCGAACGGGCTATGCCGGCAGCCGAACTGGCCGCGATCGGGAAAGCACACGGACTGACAGGTATTGTCCGCGACAACGTACCCTCGGCCGTTAAATGGGCTCTGGAGATGCTTAATGAAGACGATGCGATCTTTATCGGTGGAAGTACTTTCGTCGTAGCCGATGCCCTTCCGCTATTCATGAAAGAAGACAAATAATATAACTTAATTAAAACAAATATCATGATTGAACAAATTCATCAAAAACTGAGCGACTCGAAGGTCGCCCGATGGAGCGTACTCGCGCTCGTCGCATTTACTATGCTTTGCGGATATTTCCTCACCGACGTGATGGCACCGCTCAAACCGATGCTGGAAGAACAGCTTTCCTGGAACAGTACCGAATACGGTTTCTTCACCAGTGCCTACGGTTGGTTCAACGTATTCCTTTTCATGCTGATCATTGGCGGTATCATACTCGATAAGATGGGTGTCCGCTTTACCGGGGTCGGTGCTTGTATATTGATGATTATCGGTTGTTCTCTTAAATATTATGCTATCTCCGACTTTTTCACGATGGATGGCGAAATCTTCGGATGGAAAGCACAAGTGATGGTTGCAGCCATTGGATATGCCATCTTCGGTGTGGGTGTGGAAACAGCCGGTATCACCGTTTCCAAGATCATTGTAAGATGGTTCAAGGGAAAAGAAATGGCATTGGCGATGGGTCTGGAAATGGCTACAGCCCGTCTGGGTACGGCTCTGGCCTTATCTATCACCGTTCCGGCCGCTAAATTCTTCGGAAGCATCTCCGCTCCCATCCTGTTGTGTCTTTGTATGCTTTGTATCGGTCTGATCGCCTTTCTGGTGTTCTGTGTGATGGATCGCAAGCTCGATACGTCGATGAGTGCCATCGAACAGGCAGAAGAGGAAGAGCCATTCCGCCTGAAAGATATCGGATTGATCGTTACAAACAAGGGGTTCTGGTTGATTGCCTTGTTGTGCGTATTGTTTTATTCAGCCGTATTCCCTTTCCTGAAATATGCAACCGACCTGATGGTCAACAAATATGGTGTAGATCCTGACTTGGCCGGAAATATCCCTGCTATTCTCCCCTTCGGTACGATCCTGTTGACACCATTCTTCGGTAATCTGTACGACCGTAAAGGAAAAGGGGCAACTATCATGATCTATGGAGCATTGATGCTGATCGGTGTCCACCTGTTGTTTACGCTGCCTATCCTCAACGAATGGTGGTTTGCTACTATCGTAATGGTTGTGCTGGGTATCGCTTTCTCATTGGTTCCGTCCGCCATGTGGCCATCTGTTCCGAAAGTAATCCCTGAAAAGCAACTAGGTACAGCCTACGCCCTGATCTTCTGGGTACAGAACATCGGCTTAAGCATGGTTCCCCTGTTGATTGGCTGGGTATTGGATAACTATTGTAAGATCGACAACGGCACAGGCAAACCGGCTTACGACTATACGCTTCCGATGGCTATCTTTACCTGCTTCGGTGTGCTGGCACTGGTCATCGCTTTACTGCTGAAACGTGAAGATGGCATCAAGCATTACGGTCTGGAACAACCCAATATCCAGAGCGATGCCGACAAGGCACGTATCCTTGCAGAAGAAACGATTGCAGAACCTTAATGGATCGAGGTTAACATATAAAGAGCCCCGGCATTTTCTCCAAGTAGAATGCCGGGGCTTTTTTATACTAAAACACTTACATTATTTTAATCTCCGATGATCCATTTACTACCGGGTAGAAACGATAGAATCTTTGTCGTTACATAACAACTGACAAAGGTACTCACAGCAATGCTGGGTATGGCGGCAACAGTTGGCAATGCCAAAGTTTGCTTGAACACTGTTACCCATAATCCGAGCCAGAATATATGCATAAGGTACATACCATAGCTAAGTTTCGACATTTCTGTTATCAGCTTCGGAGCCTTCGGACGGTCTATACATGTGAACATAAGGAACGTGCCCGCGGTAAGAAGCACACAGTTGATCGTACAGAAAGCCCATCCTATTTCTATTACGGGAGTAGTATGAAGTTCTCCGGGTATAGCCTGGATATAGAACGAATAGATGGTCAGTGCAGCTCCTACGACCATCAGGACGAATCCTATGGCAAGACGTTTGGAGCGATCCCAGGTAAGATGAACACGTATGTAATGTGCCATCACAAGATACCCCAGATAACCGGAGAAGTACCACAACATATGATATTCATTCCAGAAACATTGCCCCCACACTTCACCACACCAGCGGTTGAGATACGGCATACAGGTCGTTAACAGGAACAACCCGATAAAGAAGCGTTCTTCTTTTGCCGTGGCTTTACTCAGCCAGGGTGATATAATAGGTATAAAGAGGTAAAGACTGATCAGAGGATACATAAACCATAAGTGCCCGGCCAACGTAGGGAAATTCAGCAATATTCGCGATAAGTCCTTTATTGAAGTTTCTCCATCTATCTGCCCCCACAACATGGGCAGTGTGCTGTAAAGGATCATGAAGATAAAAAATGGCGGCAGGATACGGATACAACGCTGCCGATAAAACTGCCACATAGTCTGTCCCTCCTTCATCGGTGCCAGAAGAAAGGCGGAGACAATCATAAACAGGGGAACTGCCATACGTGAAAAACCGTCATACACAGACACCCATAGCCGGTCTGCCTCATTGGCTAAGAAGGATTGCGGCCCCGCCATATCTGTAGACCCGGGAGCACCATAAAAATTTTCACTGGCGTGAACCACCATAACGAGGAAGCAGGCAAACACGCGTACATAGTCTAAAAAAACGATACGTTTCATTTTCTTTTTAGTTTTCCAATTGGTATTAATAATTTGAGAATTCCGGAGGCGAAGATAATCAATATTCCCGTAAATCAGCTTTTTTAGTAATAAGAGTAGCCTTAAAAATACGAATTTGCCGTATTACAGACAAAAGAACATCTTGTTGAAAAATCTGACAGGCCTACTTGTAAATAATGAACTTATACAAGTCCAAAACTTGTATATTCTGTTCAACACAAAGCTCTTTTAGCCTATAAATATCAATTAACAACGCCAAGTATTAATATTCCAAAAATGATTAGTTTCATTCATTTAAATTACATATTTTTGTAATGTACTTTATGAAGATATAAAGCACTTAACCGATCATTAAACATTCAAAAAGTTAGCAACATGAATGGGATACAATTTCAACAAAAATTATTGGGCTTGCAAGAAAATATGATGAATTTTGCACTTATGCTCACAGCAAACCGGGACGATGCCCAGGATTTGTTACAGGATACTACACTTAAAGTTTTAGATAATCAGGATAAATTCGTCGACAATGTTAATTTCAAGGGATGGGTTTTGACTGTCATGCGTAATATTTTCATTAACAACTATCACAAGATTGTACGTGTACAGACAGTCGTCGACTCAAGTGCAGACTTATACAATCTGGATATTGTCAATGATTCAGGATTTGATTCACCGGATAAGGCATATCAGATCCAGGAAATCACAAAAGCGATCAACGGATTGAACGACGATCTGAAAGTTCCTTTCTCCATGTTTTTAAGCGGTTATAAATATAATGAGATCGCTGATAAACTGAATGTCCCCCTGGGAACTGTAAAGAGCCGTATTTTCTTTGCCCGTCAGGAGCTACAAAAACAACTAAAGGATTTCCAAAATTCGTAATCCATTTTCCAACTCCACATAAAAGCGACTACCACTCTTTGGGTAGTCGCTTTTTTTATTATCATATATGTTAAAGAAAAACAGGGACAAATAACAATTTGTTTATAAGGATTATTTTATATACGTTTGTCTACAATATATAAAATTTAAAGGATCCATATATGATTTGTTTTCCTAATGCCAAAATAAACCTGGGACTCAACGTCGTTAATAAACGACCGGATGGTTATCATAATATAGAAACCGTATTTTATCCTATACCGGTGAAAGATGCACTCGAAATTGTGAGTGCAGAAGAATTATCTTTCACCCAGACAGGGATTCAAGTAGATGCTCCGATGGAAAAAAACCTCGTGATAAAAGCATTGAACCTGCTAAAAACACAATATAAAATACCTCCGCTCGAGATCCATTTGCTTAAAGCAATCCCTTTCGGTGCCGGATTGGGTGGCGGATCGGCTGACGCAGCTTTTATGCTGAAATTGCTGAATGATTTCTGCCAACTGAATATCCATGCGGATGAACTGGAGAGAATAGCCGCATCCATCGGAGCAGACTGTCCTTTCTTTATCCGTAACACACCGGTATTTGCCAGCGGAACGGGTAACCAGTTCGAACCTGTCGACCTCTCACTGAAAGGGTATCATTTCTGCCTGATAAAGCCGGATGTAGCCGTTTCCACCCCTGAAGCCTATTCGTTGGTTTCACCGAAAGCTCCGGAAATTTCTTTAAAAGAGATCATCCGCAAACCGGTTACTGAATGGAGAAACTTAATGATAAACGATTTTGAGAAGAGCGTCTTTACCAAACATCCGGTTATCGGTCAGATAAAAGAGTCTCTTTACCAGGCAGGAGCGGTTTATGCTTCCATGTCAGGATCCGGTTCTTCCGTATTCGGACTGTTTGAAAATCCGACTCACCTGAAGGAACAATTTTCCGATTGCTTTGTCTGGGAGGGACAATTACCATGAATGTCATAGCCAACTTCTTTGATGCATTGGCTGATCGCTGGGATGAACTATGCTATCATGCGCCGGAAAAGATCAACCATATTCTTGAACAGACGACTTTACACAAGGGATTGCGTATATTGGATGTCGGATGCGGAACAGGAGTATTGGAAAAATATCTCCTGACCTACTCTCCCGCCCATATTACCGGAATAGATATTTCTCCCCGGATGATTGAAATGGCTCATAACAAATATGCAACACCCATAGTCGATTTCCGTTGTCTGGATGTAATGGATCTGAAAGACGAACAGTTCGACTTTATCATAGCCTATAGTGTATTCCCCCATTTCGAGCAACCGGATAAACTGATCGCCCATTTGGCGAGCTTGCTTATTCCCGGTGGCGAACTCGTGATCTGCCACAGTGAAGGACGGGAATCGATCAACGGCCATCATAACAAACAAGCCAACCGGATTTCATTCGGCCTTCCCCCGGCGCGGGAAGTTGCCGCCCTGATGGAACCGTTTTTTCATATACAGGAAATGGAAGATACCGACGAACTTTATATAGTCAACGGTATACGCAATCAATAAAGATAAAACGAAAGAAAGGGAGTGCCGATAACCGGTCACTCCCTTCTTCGTATATAACATATAAGAAACTTCTTATTTCATGTGCGGGTTGATTGTGTGCCACAAATGGATTTCCGGGATAATACCCATGCTGATCACTTCGTCACGCAATTTTGACAGGTGTACGTAGCTTTCTTCCAGTTCGGCATTTTCTTTGGCTGTACCTTCCACTTCTTTATAGAAGATACCGTCTTTTGTAATTTCTGTTTCCATAGCCATCATGATATGGTCGAATTTACCTGTATGTACGTATGTTCCGGCAGGCCAGCGGAAAGCTTCGCCACCCATAGCGGCACGGATCATTTCAATAGACAGATAAGACGGGCTCTGGAAAGAAGAACGGCCACGCAATTCGATAATACGTTTTCCACCCTGTATCACTTTAACTTTCAGGTCAGCCCATTGTTCGTCGGTCAGTTCCGGTGTACCGATCAGATCCAGCAACGGTTTACCATCTACAGTTGCAGTAGAAGCGAAAACAGCCATCTGCTCACCGTGACCACCATAAGTACGGCAGCCTTTCACCAGGTTCTGGCGGATACCGAAATGTTGAGCTAAAGCAGTTTGCAGACGAGTGCTATCCAAGGCAGCCAGTGTACTTACCTGAGAAGGTTTCAATCCGGAGTACAGCAACGTAATCAATCCTGTAATATCAGCCGGGTTAAAAATTACTACCACATGCTTAACATCCGGGCAATAAGTACGAAGATCTTTACCGAACTGAGCTGCGATCTCTGCATTACCTTTCAGCAAATCTTCACGAGTCATACCGGCTTTACGAGCTGCACCACCGGATGAAACCACATATTTTGCACCTCTTAATGCTTCGCTGATATCAGAAGTAAAGGTGATATTTGCATATTCGAATCCTGATTGGAACATTTCTTCGGCAACTCCTTCCAAGGCCGGAGCAAAAGGATCGTAAAGACAAATATTAGAAGTCAGACCCATCATTAATGCTGTTTGTGCCATGTTAGAACCGATCATACCTGCTGCGCCTACGATGGTGAGCTTTTCGTCTGTTAATGCTTTCATACTGTATTGTTTTTAAAATAATTATGTTTGCTAAAAGAACACTTATCTAGCTGATAATGTTTGCAATGCAATGCTGTTTTTTTCGATTGCAAAGATAAGGGATTGATTCTTCATGTGCCAATCATTAAATACTATCCGCTATAAACAAAAGTTATACCAATCAACCGGAAACAAACCGTCAATCATTATCATATATAATTATTATCTTTGCACCATGAAAACATTCAGACCTGAAGCCTGGTTGCCTACAACCAAGAAAGAAGTTGATGCACGGGGATGGGATTATATAGACGTTATTCTTTTTAGCGGGGATGCCTATGTGGATCATCCTTCGTTTGGTGCTGCCGTTATAGGACGTACGCTCGAAGCAATGGGGCTTCGTGTGGCGATCGTTCCGCAACCGGATTGGCGCGGGGATTATCGTGATTTTAAAAAGCTGGGAGTACCCCGTCTCTTCTTCGGAGTCTCTCCGGGTGCGATGGATTCGATGATCAATCACTATACCGCCAACAAACGGTTGCGCAGCGACGATGCATACACACCGGATCGCCGGGCAGGTATGCGGCCGGATTACCCTAGCATTGTCTATACCAAAATACTAAAGGAACTCTATCCCGATGTACCGGTCGTGCTCGGTGGAATCGAGGCTTCTTTACGTAGGCTGACTCATTACGACTACTGGCAGGATAAACTTCGTCCGGGTATTCTGATAGACAGCCCGGCTGATCTGCTGATCTATGGAATGGGCGAATTACCTATCAGAGAACTGGTCACCCGCCTGCAGAAAGGAGAAGCGTTCGATCAGCTGAGAGATATCCGCCAGACAGCTTATCTGACAGATAAAGAAGAGAAAAAAACCGATGACATCGTACTTTTCTCACATGAAGAGTGTTTGCGTGACAAACTGAAACAAGCTAAAAACTTCCGGCATATTGAAGAGGAATCGAATAAGTATAATGCATCCCGTATTCTTCAACAGGCAGGAAAGCAGACTATTGTGGTCAACCCGCCTTTCCCACCCATGACGGAAGCCGAAGTAGATGCATCGTTCGATCTGCCCTATACCCGGTTGCCGCATCCGAAATATAAAGGGAAAACGATACCGGCATTCGAAATGATCAAGTTCTCCGTCAACATGCACCGGGGATGTTTCGGCGGCTGCGCTTTCTGTACGATCTCAGCACATCAGGGAAAGTTCATCGCTTCCCGGAGTAAAGAGTCTATACTGAAAGAGGTAAAAGCGATCACGGAAATGCCCGACTTCAAAGGAAACCTGAGCGACCTGGGAGGCCCCTCAGCCAATATGTACCGGATGAAGGGCAAGGATCAGAGTATCTGTGCCAAATGTAAAAAGCCGTCTTGTATCTCACCGGTGATATGTAAGAACTTGAATGCGGATCATACGCCGTTGCTGGATATTTACAAAGCGGTAGACCGTCTGCCGGGCATCAAACGCTCATTCATCGGCAGCGGTATCCGTTACGACCTTCTTTTGCACCGTTACGACGATGAAATCGTGAATAAGTCAGCACAAAGCTATACGGAAGAACTGATCGCCCGGCATGTATCGGGACGCCTGAAGGTAGCACCCGAGCATACGGAAGACAATGTACTGAAGATGATGCGTAAGCCTTCTTTCGAACAATTCGGACAATTCAAGAAGATATTCGACCGCGTCAATAAGCAACAAGGGCTGAACCAGCAGTTAATCCCTTATTTTATTTCCAGTCACCCGGGCTGTACGGAAGAGGATATGGCCAAGCTGGCAATCGAAACAAAGAAACTGCATTTCCAACTGGAACAGGTACAGGACTTCACTCCTACGCCGATGACACTGGCTACCGAAATGTACTATACCGGTTATCATCCTTATACGCTGGAGAAAGTTTATACCGCACGTACCAAAGAGCAGAAACTGGCACAACGACAGTTCTTCTTCTGGTATAAACCGGAATTTCGCCGGCAAATAACCCAGGCATTACAGAAGATGGGAAAGAAAGATTTACTTAACAAATTGTTCGGAAGGTAGTACCCTAAATAAAATAAGGGTCTTTTGAAATGTTAAGACTAGACTTTTAAGAACAAAATAAGGGACTTTTGAATCCAAAAGTCCCTTATTTTTTCAACTATGATTATCAAGCCTTTACAGCAATCACTTCGATCTCTACCAGACCATTCTTCGGTAACGTTTTTACAGCTACAGCCGAACGAGCCGGGAAAGTGCCTTCAAACTGTGAAGCATATACCTCGTTCATGGCTACGAAATCGCCCATATCAGCAAGGAATACTGTAGTTTTCACCACATCGTCGATGCTGTATCCGGCTTCTGTCAGGATAGCCTTGACGTTCTTAAAAGCCTGAGCGGTCTGTTCCTTCACAGCCCCTTCCACGAAGTTGCCTGTAACCGGATCGATACCCAGCTGTCCGGAAGCGAACAGCATATTTCCTACTTGTACTGCCTGGCTGTAAGGGCCTATTGCGGCAGGTGCATTTGTTGTTGCAATAACTTTTTTCATTGTGTTTTATCTATTAGTTGTTTTGTTCTTCATTCATACGCTGGCGTACCACCTCGTAAACCAAAATAGAACTTGCTACCGATACATTCAGCGAACCGATCGTACCGAACTGAGGTATCTTCACCATGCTGTCGCAGATACGCAGGTTGTCCATCGAAACACCCGTATCTTCCGCTCCCATCACGATGGCTACCGGGCCTTCATATTTGATAGCTGTATAGTTTTCGTACGCTTTTTCACTCGCAGCATATACTTTCACTCCGCTTGCCTGCAGGAAACGGATCGCTTCCGAAATGCTCTTCTCCTTACAAACAGGTAATACATGCAGGGCACCGGCAGATGTCTTGATGGCATCGGCATTGACGGTAACGCTTCCCTTTGCCGGAATGACAATAGCGTCGACTCCCGCACATTCGCAGGTACGGGCTATCGCTCCGAAATTACGGACATCGGTAATTCCGTCCAAAAGTACGATGAAAGGGTTTTTCCCCTGCTCATAAACGAACGGTATGATATCTTCCAGACGCTGATAGCTTACCGCCGGAATAAATGCAATCACGCCTTGATGGTTCTTCCGGGTCAAGCGATCCAGACGCTCTGCCGGAACCCGTTGAACAGGTATTTCACGCCCTTTCAGTACTTCAAACAGTTCACGGGAAAGGTCGCCCTGCAGCTCACGCTTTACAAGAATTTTATCTATTTCCTTATCGGCCTGGATAGCCTCAATCACGGCACGTATGCCGAATACCATTTCGTTCTCTTTCATCAAATATATATTAACTGTATTCTTTCTTTAAAATGCGGATACAAATATACAAACATTATTTACTGTTTCGACCTTCCTTCACGCTTTGAATAAGAAATAATATACCGGTTATGATGAGAGCGGAAGAAAGACCGGTATAAAAAACGGAAATAAAAGAATCGGGCAATATGCGGGAATGGCGGATTCCTACGCCTAAAGTGATCATAAAAATCATTACAATCCAACCTTTAGCATCAAAAAAAGAGAAAGGACAATTCTTTTCTCCCTTTTGGGCAATACGCCGGCTATGTTTCCTGAATAAACGTAGAAATACAAAATTAAGAAACAACACAAATACGATAACTGCTTCTCCTACTTTCAATACTGAATAATGGGCTTCATGCATCCAGGTAAGAATTCCGATACGCAGAATATTAGCTCCGGCTATGATCCAAACACAACCGGCTATAAATAATAATATCTGCTTATTGACTCTGAACATCCGTCTACTTTTACTGCAATGCAAAAGTACGATTTTTAACGATATATCCTAATTCCGGTGGACTATGAAGCGTTCTTTCATGTTCATGAAAGTTCTGTTACCGGATTTCAGCTTCTGCGATACACTTCAGAACGTTTACTTTCCTGACGTTTATTTTCTTTCTTGTCTTTTTTATCCTTTTCTTTCCGGTCTTTATCATCCCTGGCCTTGTCACGATCTCTTCTGTTATCAGACTTCTTGTCCTTGCTATACCGGTCATTATGCGGACGGGACGGTCTGTCATAATGCTGGTTGTGATCAGGACGGGACGGACGATCGTATCTATCAGGGCGGTGGTTCCGATGACCAGGGCTATCGTATTTACCCGGATACCATTTACCGTCATCAAAACGTCCATTCCATCGTCCATTACTGTATACCCATTCATTATACCAGTAATGATCTTCGTAACGCCAGCAAACATGCGACGGGCGGTAATCGGGATAATTAGGATTATTATACCATCCCTGATAATCGTGGATACGCTGCGGACGTTCGCGGACGAAGCGCACATACAGGCGGAACTGTGAAGGAGAAAGAACACGTTGCAACTTACGGTCGCGTTCCATACGCAGATTAAAGATCTTCTTGGCCGACTGATCCCAGTAACGGTAATGTTTACGGGCTTCTTTCTCTATCTTCTGGCCATATTTATGAACGATATTATGATAATCGGCTGCTTGTCGGCCATTCAAACGCATTGCCTGTTCCATCCAAAGACAACTCTGGCAATGTGGTTCATTCCAACCAAAACTGATCCAAAACTGAGCTTGTCCCGGCAAACTACACAATAACATCAACATACATAATAGGTAAATCCGTTTCATGACTTTTAGTTTTTAGTTAGTAATTACTACTATGACCGATCCCGGATGAAATGGTTTAACGGTGAAATCAGCGTTTCACCTTCAACAACTCTTTCGCATTGGCGATAGAGGCTCCTGTCAAAGAAGCACCGCTCAACATACGGGCTACTTCTTTTATACGCTCCTCCTTGTTCAGTTTCTTGATACGGGTAATCGTACGTTCTGTTGTATCTTCCTTATAGACAAAGAAATGATCTTTGCCCTTTGCGGCAATCTGTGGCAGGTGCGTAATGGTGATCACCTGCATCTTTGCACCCAGATCCTGCATAATATCCCCCATTTTATCGGCAATATCTCCGGAAACACCTGTGTCTACTTCATCAAAAATAATTGCAGGAAGAGCAGTAAATCCGGCAATCATTGCTTTTATGCATAACATCAGGCGGGATATTTCACCACCGGATGCCGTTTGTGCCACCGGTTGCAACTCTCCGCTCTTATTGGCGGAGAAAAGAAAACGAATATCGTCCATTCCATCGCTTTCCGGTTCGGGACGGGCAACAAAATCGACAGCAAAACGAACATTGGGCATTCCCAGCGGAATAACCATTTCCACCAGTTGGGAAGCGATCGCACGGGAAGCGATCTTACGTTGCTCACTCAATACGGCAGCCTGCTGAAGCAGTTCCTGATGGGATATCTCCAACTGAGCCTTTATGGCATCGATCTGTTCGTCGAACGAGTCGATATCACGAAGCTGTTCCGTATATTTATCCTGTATGGCGATCAACTCTTCAACAGTCGAAACACGATGTTTCTGCTCCAAGGTATAAAGGGTGTTCAAACGTTCGTTCACCCAATCCAGGCGTTCGGGGCTGAACTCCACATCTTCTTTCAACACATCGGTTTCGGAAGCCAGATCGTTCAGGTCGATATAGGCGGAACGCAAACGTTCTGCAATTTCCTTTGCCCTGGGGTAATAGCGTTCCAGCGAGTCGGCCGTAGAAAGCGCTTCCTTGATAAGGCGGACACTGCCCTGCTCTTCACCGTTCAGCAACTCGGTTATCTTATATAACGAACCTTTGATATCTTCGGCATGCGACAATGTTTCCAATTCCTGCTCCAATTCTTCCTGCTCTCCGACGACCAAACGGCCTTCAGTCAGTTGTTCGAGTTGGAAACGGATATAATCTTCTTCCTGCCGGTTCTGGTCGGCCTTTTCCGTTATAACCCGAAGTTCTCTCTTCAGCGACTGGTAGCGCTGGTATTCTTTACGGTACAGGATCAGCAGGATTTCATTTTCCGCCATTACATCGATCACTTTCAACTGGAAGCGATTATCGCCCAGTAACAGGTTCTGATGCTGTGAATGGATATCGATCAGACGTCCTCCCAACTCTTTCATGACATTCAGGGATACAGGCGAATCATTTACAAAAGCACGCGATTTACCCGAGGCGAATAATTCCCGGCGAAGGATACAGATCTCGGGATCATACTCCAGGTCATTCGTATGGAAAAACTCTTCCAACTGATATTTGGAGACATCGAAGGTCGCTTCGATCACACATTTATCGGAGCCATTCTTTATACTCTTTCCATCCGCACGCTGACCGAGCACCAAAGATAATGCCCCTAAAATAATAGACTTTCCGGCTCCCGTTTCACCGGTGATCACCGAAAAGCCGTTATCAAACTGAATATCCAGACTATCTATTAAGACAAAGTTCTGTATAAATAAAGACTTCAGCATAGTTCAATTTTATTTTTTAAGTGCCTCCAAACGGGTAGTCATCGCCGGATAGAGGTTGGAAAGCATCTTATACCCCTCCTGTTTCTCCGTTGTTGTCGCTTTAGAATAGATGGAGACTACTTCGTCCAACTTGGCATCGGCAAACATCTGCAACAGGACAGAGTTCGGCCGGGTTTTCTTTATCTCTTCCATGACCGGCAACAAAGATATGATTGTCGTACGAGCGCGATCGGAATTAGCCGCCATTTCATCGAGACCTTTGCGGTGATAGTTGTACCACATATCACGAAAAGTATCGGAAGTATTATCCGTCAGGGCTGTAGCCAGTGCATGACGGTTACGGTCGTTATCGAAAGCCTTCCAGCCATTCCATGATACCTGCGCCTGCGCCAGGGTTACGATCTGCTGCGCCTGCTGAAAGAAAGGATTTCCCCCCTTAGGAGCAAAGCTATCGAAGTCGAGCCCCAGAATAGTATAAATATAGAAGACGAGTGTAGCCGTCAGGTTACTTGTCAGGGAGTTTTCCGTATATTCAAACGGGTCATACTCCGTATAATCGAAGTCGAGCTGAGTATCACGAAAGTTCAGCAGTGTAGTCGTATAACTTGAATTATAGACCGGACGACGTGCCTGAACCTGTATTTCAGCCTTAAAACTATTGTCGGAAGGCTTTTCGTTGATAATGATATTAAAAGTACAGTCAATCCGTTCGTTTACAGCGAAGGTAGCATCCGTCCATTTACGGTTGTTGATGAACTCGGTCAAGGCTTTTTCCAGTGTTTCAAACACCGTCATGGTACCCTGGATCTTGTCTCTGTTGATTTTGACCTGGGCATTCAACTCTTGCGCTTTACCAGTAAAAGGTATAGTCCCCAGCAGGAACAGGAATAACAGTCTTTTAATCATTTTCATTTCAATAATGTTGCCAACTTGTTTACGATATCAGTTGCCACCCCCTGTTTACTTTTCAGCGGATAGCCGGTCGATTCTCCCTTATTGTCGATGATGGATATCTTATTGGTATCGCAACGGAAACCGGCACCTGCATCACGAAGTGAATTCAGAACGATGAAATCGAGGTTTTTCCGCTTCAGCTTACTCTCGGCATTCGTGGCTTCATTGTTCGTCTCCAATGCAAAACCCACTAGAACCTGTCCCTTCCGTTTGATTGCCCCTAAAGAGGCGGCAATATCCTTGTTCGGAACCAGATGAAGCGTGATATCTCCTTTACTTTCCCGTTTGATCTTTTCGTCAGCCTGTACCTCCGGACGGTAATCGGCCACCGCAGCACATAAGATGCCGGCATCGGCCTGCGGATAGGCAGCCATAGCCGCTTCATACATCTCGTCGGCCGACTCCACATCGATCCGGCGTATATTCGGATGAACGGTTGCCAACGATACCGGACCGGCTATCAGCGTGACCTCCGCTCCCTGTGCTGCACAGGCTTCTGCCAATGCAAATCCCATCTTCCCAGAAGAATAGTTACCTATAAAACGTACGGGATCAATCTTTTCGTACGTCGGGCCGGCTGTTATTACAATCTTTTTTTTTTCAAGGACGGTTTGAGAAGCGAAAAACTCCTCCAAGACAGTGATAATCTTGTCCGGTTCCTCCATCCTTCCCTTACCAACCAGATGACTGGCCAGTTCGCCTTCGGCCGGTTCGATGATATGGTTTCCGAACGAACGGAGACGATCCAGGTTCTGCTGTGTGGAAGGATGAGCGAACATATCCAAATCCATAGCCGGAGCTACGAATACCGGAGCTTTACATGACAGATAGGTCGTGATCAACATATTATCTGCAATACCATTTGCCATCTTGCCGATCGTCGAAGCCGTAGCCGGAGCCACCAGCATGGCATCCGCCCATAACCCCAGGTCGACATGACTGTTCCATGAACCGTCGCGGTTAGAGAAAAACTCACTGATAACCGGCTTACTACTTAATGCAGAGAGCGTTATCGGCGTAATAAACTCTTTCCCGGCAGGAGTAATAACAACCTGCACTTCGGCTCCTTTCTTCACCAGGGCACGGATAATATAAGCAGCCTTGTAAGCAGCTATACTTCCTGTAATTCCTAATATGATATGTTTACCTTTCAGCATCTTTTCTTTTATAAACGCAGCATCAGGATGTCGCGTGTCACCTTGCTGTCAATATTATGGTGTTCACCCAAATGCCAGCCCTGCTTATCTACCGGGGCGGCAAGTGCATCCAGATCACTTTCTTTAATACCACATTCGCTCAAACGGGTTTTCAATCCCATCCGGCGGAAAAACTCTTCACAAGCCACAATCGTTTTACGGGCACGTTCTTCTTCAGTTCCTTCGGTGATATTGAAAACAACTTCACCCATACGGGCCAGCTTCACCTGTTTTTCCTTGAACATATAAGTCATAACTCCCGGCAACAGAATAGCCAGCGTCTGTGCATGATCGAGACCGAACTGAGCAGTCAAAGCATATCCCATCCGGTGGGACGACCAATCCTGCGGTACACCCTGCCCGATCCATACGTTCAGCGCATTGGTAGCAGCCCACATCAGGTTGGCACGGATATCGTAATCGTTCGGGTGATCCAGTACTTTGATACCCTCTTCATAGATCACTTTCATCAGACCTTCTGAAAAAGCATCCTGTACTTTAGCATTGACCGGATAAGTCAGATATTGCTCAACGACATGAATAAATGAGTCTACAACGCCATTTGCCACCTGCCGGGCTGGTAATGAATAGGTCACTTCCGGATCCAGGATAGCGAACTGAGGGAAGACTAACGGACTGGCAAAATTCAGTTTCTCGCGAGTCTCGACACGTGAGATAACAGAGCGTTCGTTCATTTCGGAGCCGGTAGCCGATAAAGTCAAGACAGCGCCCAATGGCAATGCCTGTTTTATCACTCCACCTTTCGAAAGAATATCCCAGGGTTCTCCTTCGTAATAATAAGCGGCTGCAATAAACTTGGTGGCATCGATCACCGAACCACCGCCCACAGCCAGCAGAAAGTCAATATTTTTCTCTTTGACGATCTCTACTGCTTTCATGCAGGTTTCATAATGAGGGTTAGCTTCGATACCCGGAAATTCCGTAACCTCAAAGCCTTTCAACGCATCCGTCACCTGGTTGTAAATACCGTTCTTTTTAATGCTTCCGCCTCCGTACACCATCAGCACCTTGCTTCCGGCAGGGATCAAAGCGGATAAACGTGCAATCGTACCTTTCCCAAAAACAACTTTCACGGGATTAGCAAACTCAAAGTTATTCATTGCTGTTATTTCGAATTAAAACCTCTCAATTTGATTTCTGTAAGGATCTTTTTGGTGTTCAGCGGGAAATCACCGTTCATGATCCAGGAATAATAGCCGGGATCTGTTTTCAGTACTTCTTCCACCAGCTTTCCTTTGTATTTACCGAAATTGATCACCTCTTTTCCATCCTCATTATAAACCATACGGCCTGCAAAGTCCACATTGCTCGTGAAGCTGGAATATTTGGAAAGGAAGTCGATATCGTTCTGCAAATCAGAATAACGATCCAACTGTGCCTTCAAGATCTCATAAGTCGCCATTGTATCAGCTTCTGCCGTGTGGGCATTTTCCAGGCTTTTATCACAGTAGAACTTATAAGCAGCCGACAATGTACGCTGTTCCATCTTATGGAAGATAGTCTGTACATCCACGAACTTACGTTTATTCAGGTCGATATCCACACCTGCCCGAAGAAATTCTTCAGCCAGCAAAGGAATATCGAAACGGTTGGAGTTGTATCCGGCCAGGTCGCAACCTTCGATCTGTGCGGCCAGCGATTTGGCTATTTCTTTAAAAGTAGGGCAATCTTTTACATCTTCGTCCGTAATGCCGTGAATAGCGGTAGACTCCGGTGGAATGGGCATTTCCGGATTGATCCTTCTCGTCTTCGTCTCTTCTTTGCCGTTAGGGTGAACCTTTACAAAGGAAATTTCAACGATACGGTCTTTTACTATATTTATACCCGTAGTCTCCAGGTCGAAGAAGACTATCGGGTTTTTTAAGTTTAATTGCATTTTTTATTTGTTAGTCATTCAACATCATCGGCATAAGCAGCATCAGCAAGTCTTCGTTCTCTTCGTTTTCAGCAGGAACGATCAGGCCGGCACGTGAGGGGTCTGCTAATTCCAGAATTACTTCTTCCGAATTAATGTTACTCAATATTTCAATCAGGTAAGTAGCCTTGAAACCGATATTCAGCTCTGTTCCGTCGAACTGGCATACGATCTTTTCTTCCGCAGAGGTAGAGAAGTCGATGTCCTGAGCGGAAACAACCATTTCGCTTTCTTTCAACTGTAATTTAACCAGGCTGCTTGCCGGGTTAGAGAATACGGATACACGTTTCAGGGCATTCAGGAACGATACACGGTCGATCGTTACCTTAAACGGGTTTTCCTGCGGAATTACACTGTTATAGTTCGGGTAACGGCCTTCGATCAGACGGCAAACCATTTCGAAGTTCGTGCAATTCACATAAGCGTTATTGTCGTCGAACTTGATACTTACCATTTCCGACCCCTTAGCCAAGACATTCTTCAACAGGTTAGCCGGTTTCTTCGGAAGGATAAAAGAAGCTCTTTCGGGCGATTTCACCGACAGGTTACGCAAACGAACCAGTTTATGCCCGTCTGAAGCAACAAAAGTCAGGTCGTCTGTATGGATGTCGAAATAAACACCGTTCATGACCGGACGAAGTTCGTCGTCGGCTGTAGCAAACAAAGAGCGGCTAATACCATTCAACAACATCTGCGACTCAACGACAATAGCGATTGCATTATCATTCAGCGGCTTCTGCTGCGGATAAGTATCCCCTTTCTGTCCGATGAAGTTATATTTACCGTTCTGGAAATGGATAAAGATCTCCAGGTTCTCGTCGTTGATGTCGAAAGTAAGCGGTTGCTCCGGCAATTCTTTCAAAGGATCGAGCAGTATCTTAGCAGAAACAGCGAAAAGTCCGGCACCTTTTGAATTCATCACCTCAACAGAAGTAACCAGACGTGTTTCAGCATCCGAAGCTGTTATAGTCAGTTTATTACCATCCAAATCGAATAGAAAGCTGTCGAGGATCGGTAAAGAGTTCTTAGACGCAATAACTTTGCTGATAGACTGCAAACGGGATAACAGCGCAGTGCTGGATACATCAAATCTCATGGTTCTTAATTGTTTATATTATTAATTTTATTATTGTACATATTATTTGCGATGCGTCATAAACGCCCATACAAAAGTAAAAAAATATTTGATTTGGAGCATTATTATATGTGTTCTTTTATCCTTAAAGAAAAGAACAAAAAAAGAGGCTCTCCACTGCGGGAGAGCCTCTTTTCGTATTTTATGTAGTTAAAAATTATTTCGCGAAATAATCTTTTACCATTTCGTTAGGAACCATTTCTTCCTGGAAGATGTAAGCACCAGTTTTCGGAGACTTAACCATCTTAATTACTTTTGAGTAAGTACGACCGTCACCTTTCTTAAATGTTGCAACTGCTTTTTTTGCCATCGTTTAAAATCTCCTATTACTTAATTTCTTTGTGTAAAGTCATCTTCTTCAGGATCGGATTGTATTTCATCAGTTCCAATCTCTGAGTTGTATTTTTTCTATTCTTTGTAGTGATGTATCTGGATGTACCCGGCATACCACTTTCTTTGTGTTCAGTACATTCCATGATTACCTGAACTCTGTTACCTTTTGCTTTCTTTGCCATTTCTTTCTTTCCTCCAAATTAAGCGTTTAAATAACCTTTTTCAGCTGCCTTTTTAATTGCTGCATCTAAGCCCAGCTTATTGATAGTACGCAAGCCTGCGGCTGAAATATTCAGGCTAACCCAACAATCCTGTTCTACCCAGTAGAACTTTTTAGTAAACAGGTTAACATCAAACTTACGTTTCGTTCTTCTCTTAGAGTGAGAAACGTTGTTGCCAACCATTGCTTTCTTTCCGGTAATTTGACAAATTTTAGACATTGCTATCTTCTTTTTTTATTAACGCAATAAATTAATTACAACTCCTGCTATCTGTCTTCCCTTTCCGAACTAGCATCATGATCAGAACGAAGATTCTAATAGAGTTTCTCTCTTTACAGGGCGCAAAGGTAAAAAATATTTTTTATTATACCATATTTTTCTCCAATAAATTTCACCTATACTTATATATATACATCCGTGCAACAAAAGTATTACATTATTGGTTTTACTAATGATAATAAACATAAATACTTACAGAAATTATGGCTAAAAATTTTAAAGAAGCAGTTAAGCACAGGAGAACCTATTATAACATCACTAACAGCTCTCCTATTTCGGACAATGAAATTAAAGAGATTATCGATTTTGCAGTAACAAACGTACCTTCGGCATTCAATTCACAATCGACAAGGGTCGTTCTCCTTTTGGGCAAAAATCACAAGAAGTTTTGGGATATAACAAAAGAAGCTCTGCGTGTGATCGTTCCGGCTGATGCGTTCGAGAAAACTCTTTCCAAGATAAACACCAGCTTCGACTGCGGATATGGCACGATCCTGTTCTATGAAGATATGGAAGTGGTGGAGAATTTACAAAAGGCATTCCCCGGCTATAAAGATAATTTTCCCATTTGGTCGCAACAAACATCCGGAATGCATCAGTTTACTATATGGACGATGCTGGAAGATGCCGGTTTCGGAGCTTCCCTGCAACATTACAATCCATTGATCGATGAAAGGGTACAGGCAGAATGGAACATCAACCCGAACTGGAAATTAATTGCACAAATGCCGTTCGGTACACCGACCAAAGAACCGGGCGAGAAAGAGTTCAGACCACTCAAAGAGCGCGTTTTGATTTTCAAATAATTAAAGTTCATCCATTATGAAATACGATATAGCCATTATCGGTGGAGGGCCGGCGGGTTACACTGCCGGTGAACGGGCAGCCGAAAATGGGTTAAAAACTATTCTCTTTGAGAAAAATGCCATTGGAGGAGTCTGCCTGAATGAGGGGTGTATCCCCACCAAGACGTTATTATATTCAGCCAAAATACTGGATAGCATAAAAAGTGCGTCCAAATACGGAATACAGGCGGATGCTGCTCCGGGCTTCGATCTGGGTAAAATCATTGCACGAAAAAATAAGACCGTAAAGAAACTGACACTCGGTGTCAAGGCCAAACTGAACGGCAACGGTGTGACAATCGTGCAGGGAGAAGCTTTGATCCGGGGAGAAGAAGATGGATATATCCTGATCCAGTGTGGCGAGGAAGTGTTTGCTGTTAAAAATATCCTGCTGTGTACCGGTTCGGAAACGATCATCCCTCCTATTAAAGGATTATCGGAGGTAGATTACTGGACTTCCAAAGAGGCACTGGATATGAAAGAACTTCCCCGGTCGATCGCTATTATCGGCGGTGGAGTTATCGGTATCGAATTTGCTTCTTTCTTTAATAGTATGGGCGTCAAAGTGAAGGTGATCGAAATGATGCCGGAGATACTCGGGGCTATGGATAAGGAAGCTTCAGCCATGCTACGGGCAGAATATTCCAAGAGAGGTGTTGAGTTTTTCCTTGAAACAAAAGTGATCGAGGTTACACAGGACAGTGTGATCGTGGAAAAAGACGGTAAGACAGAAAAGATTGAAGCAGATAAAATACTGGTCAGTGTAGGCCGCAAAGCCAACATCCGTAACCTGGGAATTGAAACGCTGTCGGTCGAACTTCTCCGTAACGGTGTGAAAGTGAACGAATACATGCAAACCTCACATCCGAATGTGTATGCCTGTGGCGATATCACCGGTTTCTCCATGCTGGCCCATACAGCTTACAGGGAAGCGGAAGTGGCTATTAACCATTTGTTGGGACGTGAAGACCGGATGAGCTATAAAGCTATCCCTGCCGTCGTTTATACCAACCCGGAAGTAGCTGGTGTAGGAAAAACAGAAGAAGAATTGAAAGCAGAAGGCATGACATATAATGTAGTGAAGATCCCAATGACTTATTCAGGTCGTTTTATGGCCGAGAACGAAACCGGTACGGGATTATGCAAACTGATTACCGATACGGACGATCGCATCATCGGTTGCCACCTGCTTGGAAATCCGGCATCCGAAATCATTATTGCCGCCGGTATAGCTGTGGAAAACGGTTATACGACCGAACAATTCAAAAAGAATATCTTCCCCCACCCGACAGTCGGAGAAGTTATACATGAAAGTTTATACATGTAATGCTTTGCATTTACAACATCCATACAGACGCCTGGTTCAATCTTGCTGCGGAAGAATATCTTTTAAAGAACTTTTCAGAAGATATTTTTATGCTGTGGCAGAATGAACCGGCTGTCGTTATTGGGAAACATCAAAATATATGGGCGGAAACGGATCTTGAATATATAAAGGAAAAACAGATCAGAGTCGCCCGCCGTTTCTCCGGAGGAGGTGCGGTATACCACGATATGGGAAACCTGAACCTTACCTTCATTGAGAACAGCAGCCAGATCGACTCCATCCGGTTCACTGAAAATATAATCCGTTTTCTCGAAACTGTCGGAGTCCATGCACGGGCAGATGAACGACAAGGCTTAACCATTGACGGATTGAAAATATCCGGCAGTGCCCAGGCCATTCACAAACGCAGGATGATGCATCATGCCACCTTGTTATTTTCGACAGACCTGGATGTACTAAACCGATCCCTACAACCGTCAGACATCCCTTCTTCCGACAAGGCTATTCCACATCCTTATTTCGTCAAATCGGTTAAAAGCCCGGTCACCAACCTGTCCGGTTTACTTCCGCAGCCAACCACTATCGATGCATTTAAAAGCTTGCTGATGGATTATTTCTTCAACAACAACGAGAATAATCGTTATTACGAATTCAGCCAGGATGATCTGGAGAATATCCGGTTGTTAAGGAATAACAAATATGCCGACAAAAACTGGATTTACAACACTTACCCTCTGTAAAATAGAACTTTCCTTGTCTGACCTTTGTTCTAATTTAACGATAGAGTAAAACAAAACGCATAGAGGTCGACAGACCTTATCCGGCGAAAGAACAAAAGCAAAAAGATTAATTAACTATGGCTACATTTGAAATAAAAATGCCCAAGTTGGGCGAAAGCGTTACAGAAGGAACCATTATCTCCTGGTCTGTTAAAATTGGTGATCAGGTAAATGAGGATGATGTGCTTTTCGAAGTAAGCACGGCAAAAGTAAGCGCGGAGATCCCTTCTCCCGTTGCCGGCAAAGTATTTAAGATATTATTTAATGAAGGCGATACGGTTACTGTAGGTACGACTGTCGCCATCATCCAACTGGAAGGATCTGAAGAAGAGATCCCGGACAATAGTACTACACTCCAGGAAGAAGCAGACAGTACAACGAGCGCAAGTGTGGTGGCCGCTAAAGAAGAGGAAAGATGGTATTCGCCTGTCGTTCTCCAAATGGCACAGGAAGCTAATCTGAGCAAGGAGGAAATGGATCATATCCCGGGAACCGGTTATATGGGACGCCTGAGCAAGAAAGATATGAAAGATTATCTTTCCGGAAAGAAGAGCACAACGACAAAACAGCAAGTACAACCGGCCGTACAGGCCAAAGCAACCCCGGCAGCTGCTCCTTCTGTCGCTTCCACCCCGTCATCAGCGACCAGCGAAGACAAGATCATCGAAATGGATCGTGTACGTCGTATTATCGCAGACCACATGGTGTTATCCAAGAAGGTTTCCCCACATGTTACTACAGTTGTGGAAGTAGATGTCACCAAACTGGTACAATGGCGTACCCGTAATAAAGAGGCTTTCCAAAAACGCGAGGGCATCAGCCTGACTTATATGCCGGCCATTACAGAAGCGACAGCCAAAGCTTTGGCCGATTTTCCACTGGTAAACGCGTCGGTAGAAGGTTACCAGATGATCCTGAAAAAACATATTAACGTAGGTATTGCCGTTTCATTAAATGATGGGAATCTGATCGTCCCGGTTGTTCATGATGCCGACAAGTTAAACCTGAACGGCCTGGCTGTTGCCATAGATACACTGGCAAACAAAGCCCGTGATAACAAACTGGCTCCGGACGATATACAGGGAGGCACTTTCACGATCACTAATTTCGGCACGTTCAAAAACCTGTTCGGTACACCGATTATCAACCAGCCCCAGGTTGCTATACTGGGAGTCGGTTACATCGAGAAAAAACCAGCCGTGATCGAAACACCGGAAGGCGACACGATCGGTATCCGCCATAAGATGTACCTCTCGTTGTCATACGACCATCGGATCATCAACGGAACATTGGGCGGAACATTCCTGCGCCGTATCGCCGATTATCTGGAAAACTGGAATCAATAATTAATATGCTCAAAAATGAAAAAGTACGATATAAAGAATACAGACAAGGAAACCCTGAAAAAATGGTTTTATCTGATGACATTAGGACGGGCTCTCGATGAAAAGGCCCCTTCTTACCTGTTACAATCGCTGGGCTGGTCGTATCATGCTCCTTATGCGGGACATGATGGCATTCAGCTGGCGATCGGACAGGTATTCAAAAAAGGAGAAGATTTCCTGTTCCCCTACTATCGGGATATGCTCACGGTGTTATCGGCCGGAATGACTCCTGAAGAGATCATACTGAACGGGATCTCAAAAGCAACCGACCTGACAAGTGCCGGACGCCATATGTCGAACCATTTCTCAAAAATGGAATGGAATATCGAAAACATATCTTCCGCCACAGGTACCCACGACCTGCATGCCGCCGGTGTAGGCAGGGCAATGGTTTATTACAAGCACAAAGGAGTAGCCATTACCTCCCACGGTGAGTCGGCCACATCCGAAGGGTTCGTATACGAAGCGATTAACGGAGCCAGTACGGAAAGACTACCGGTTATATTCGTTATTCAGGATAACGGATACGGAATATCCGTACCGAAAGAAGACCAAACGGCCAATCGCAAAGTAGCCGATAACTTCTCCGGCTTTAAGAACCTGAAGATTATTCATTGCAACGGTAAAGACGTGTTCGACTCGATGAATGCCATGACGGAAGCTAAAGAGTATGCGCTCAACCGGATTCCGGTGATCGTACAGGCGAACTGTGTCCGTATCGGCTCCCACTCCAACTCGGATAAACATACCTTGTACAGGGATGAGAACGAATTAAACTATGTAAAGGCCGCCGATCCTTTGCAGAAGTTCCGCCGTATGCTTCTCCGTTATAAACGTTTCACCGAAGAAGAACTGAAGGAGATCGAAGAAAAGGCTAAAAAAGACCTGAGTGCAGCCAACCGGAAAGCACTGGCAGCCCCAGATCCGGATCCTGCCACCGTCACCGATTTCGTATTACCGGAACCTTATATTCCAAAGAAATATATAGACGGAGTACAAAACGAAGCCGGTGAAAAGGAAACATTGGCTACCGCCATCAATAAAACCTTGAAAGCCGAATTCCGGCACAACCCGGACACTTTCATCTGGGGGCAGGATATTGCCAACAAAGACAAAGGCGGTGTATTCAATATATCGAAAGGCATGCAACAGGAATTTGGAGACACACGCGTGTTCAATGCTCCGATTGCAGAAGATTATATCGTCGGATCAGCGAATGGAATGTGCCGGTTCGACCCGAAAATACATGTCGTAATTGAAGGAGCGGAATTTGCCGATTACTTCTGGCCTGCTGTCGAACAATATGTGGAATGTACGCATGAATACTGGAGAAGTTACGGACAGTTTACTCCAAATATCACCCTGCGACTAGCCTCCGGTGGCTACATCGGCGGAGGTTTGTATCATTCCCAAACTATAGAAGGTGCGTTGACCACCTTGCCGGGAGCACGTATCGTCTATCCTTCGTTTGCCGATGATGCAGCCGGCTTGCTTCGCACCAGTATGCGTTCCAAAGGTTTCACATTATTCCTGGAACCCAAAGCTCTTTATAATGCCACAGAAGCGGCAACTGTTGTACCCGACGACTTCGAGGTTCCTTTCGGTAAAGCTCGCATCCGTCGGCCGGGAGAAGACATGAGTATCATCACCTATGGTAACACGACACACCTCTGTCTTAATGTTGCGGAACGCCTACAGAAAGAACACGACCGGAATGTGGAAGTGATCGACATCCGTTCGTTGATCCCGCTGGATAAGGATACGATATTCGAGTCTGTAAAAAAGACAAGTAAGGTTCTGATTGTACATGAAGACAAAGTATTCTCCGGCTTCGGAGCAGAAATAGCCAGTATAATCGGATCGGAGTTATTCCGGTATCTGGATGCCCCTATACAGCGGGTCGGTTCGATATTTACGCCGGTAGGCTTCCATCCGGTACTTGAAAAAGCGATCCTTCCGGATGAAGAGAAAATTTATAAGGCAGCCAAAGAATTGTTGGATTATTAATTATAACGAGATATGAAAAAGATAGGATTATTTTATGGTTCGTCTACAGCAAAGACAGCAGCAGTCGCCCAAAAACTAAAAGAAGCATTCCATGATGTCCAGGTCGATATTATCCCGGTTGAGAATTCAGGAGAAGCAGATTTCGAGGCATACGACCACATCATTGCCGGTTCGTCAACCTGGTTTGACGGGGAATTACCGACTTATTGGGATGAAATAATGCCGGTAATAACATCAGCCGACCTGAAAGGAAAGAAAGTGGCCGTTTTCGGATTAGGAGATCAGGTGAAATATCCGGATAATTTTGTCGATGCGATCGGTTATCTGGCAGAAGCATTTGTTAACCGGGGAGCAATCCTGATAGGGTATACATCTGCTGAAGGATATAACTTCAACCAATCTCAGGCATTGAAAAAAGGAATGTTCATGGGATTGGCACTGGATATCGAAAACCAACCCGATAAGACAGATGAACGAATCAGGAAGTGGGTCGACCAACTAAAGAGTGAATTTGAGAAAGATATATCATCTGCCGATAATTCATTCAATTGTTAAATAAAATAAGGTCTTGCAGATAAATATCTGTAAGACCTTATTCTTGTGAAAGAGATTATTCCGTCATTGCTTCTTCGCCGGATGCCTTATAAAAACCTATTTCTGATATCTGGGGGACATCCCTCGATTCACGGACAACGATACGTGCCTTACTGCAACGCACCGGATCAAACCGGAGAATCCGCTTATATCCTATTGTCGTCCCTTCCGTTACCGGTATCCAACTATCTCCAACCAGGCATTCCAGAACAAACTGTTCTATCCGTTGTCCTTCGGTTATATTTTCTTGCAAAAGAAGCCGATCGAAAACCTGATCCCCGTCAAAGGATATCTCCAGTACGTTCTTACCGGGAGAACCCTGCCAGTAAGTATCCAACTGTCCATCGACCAGCCGGTTGATATTACCGGAAGACACTCCGGCTCCGGCAATCAGATTCTTTTCAAAAGTCTTTCGCAGTATCCGCTGCATGTTCATCAGACTGGATACGTCATTCTCATGGATCAATCCCCGTTTGTCGGGAGGCAGGTTCAATAGTAATAACGAATTCTTTCCGATCGAGCTATAATAAATATCAATCAGTTTCTGAGGAGACTTAACCAATGTATCTTCGGAAGCATGATAATACCAGCCCGGACGGATAGAGACATCCACTTCAGACGGATACCAGATCACACCTTTGGCATCAGCCAGCAACTTACGGCTACCCAGATCATCCTCCATCATATTTCCTACCGGCAGGAATGTACCGCTTCCCGCTTCCTGCTGGGACGACTCGGCGATATCCGACAGACTGGTAGCCGTAACAGGTAACGTACTCCATTCCGTATCGCGACCGTAACCACTCTCTGTTCCCACCCATCTGACATCTGGCCCCATAACAGCAATAACAGCCTGAGGTTGCAGACGACGGATCACATCGTAGTAACGTTTAAAATCATATACCTGCTTTTTACCGTTCGGCCCCTCGCCACAGGCACCATCAAACCAGACTTCAGCCACAGGGCCATACTGCGTTAGAAGTTCCGTCAGCTGATCAACAAAGAAATCATTATACCGCTCAGTTCCGTAGTCCGGATGATTCTGATCCCACGGAGACAGATAAACAGCAAACTTCACTCCCTGCTCCTTACAAGCTTCCGCAACGTCACGCACCAAATCACCTTTCCCCTCTTTCCAAGGAGTCGCGGCAACTGAAAAATCCGTATAGGCCGATGGCCACAGGCAAAAACCGTCATGGTGTTTACAGGTAAGCAAGATCATTTTCATACCGGCCTCTTTGGCTGTACGTACCCATTGCCCGGCATCCAGTTCTGTCGGGTTAAATATTGCCGGATCTTCTTTTCCGGTACCCCATTCCACGTCGGTAAAAGTATTTACACCATAACAAATAAAGCCGGTAAACTCCATTTGCTGCCATTCCAGCTGCCGGGCAGAGGGAACAACATGAGCCGATAAGCGGATTTTCTCTTCTACACTTGCCCCTTCCGGGAAGGCACAAGAGTTGACATATATCTCTTTTTGCTTGTTGCTGCAAGCTATCAGGAAACAAAAGGCAACTCCCAGTAACAAGTTATCCAGTTTTTTCATACAGATTATGAATTTTCTATTTATTCTCTTTTATCATGCGCCCCACTTCCCGGAGCACTTTACAGTCTATCTCACGAATATTCCCGTTATAATCCGGGCCGATATTCAATGAAAAGATATTTCCATATTCAACTGCCTCCTTATAATCCTTATAGATTTTTTCTGCCGGAAAAACCAACGAGTCATGTTGCGGCAGAGAATAGAACCAGTCTGCACCACCTTCGTGGGGTGGCAGCAACGGATAAGTAAATTCAGCCACGAGATAACCGTCATAAGCCTTTTCATTCTTTCCGGCATCTTCCACCCAGGTTAAGTTGTCGCCACCTAGAGGTCCTGCACATCCCCGTTCACGCAGGCTCAAACGACCGGATGGTGCCCCATGATTATAACCGGCAAAACAATCGGGTTGAAACTGATGTACCCATGCCGTTGTTTCTTCATGCGAAAGCCCCCCATCGCCTACGGCATGATCGAACCAGATAAATTCCACCGGGCCGTATTGGGTCAGTAATTCTTTCAGCTGGGCTTTTTTCATGTCCGGATTACTTCCGCCTTTCTGGCTTTGTCCGCGTTCGGCACCTTCCCAATTCCAATCCCCTTCCGAAAAGTACAGAGCCAGTTTTATACCATATTTATCGCATGAAGCACGCAACTGTTTCAAAACATCAGTCTTAAGCGGGGCATTAGTCACTTTCAGGTCGGTTGTTTGGGTATCCCACAGGCAAAAACCGTCATGGTGCTTTGTCAGGAACAAGATATAATTCATTCCCGCTTCTTTAGCCGTTCTGGCCCATTGATCGGTGTTACAGGAAGTAGCCCGGAAGAAGGAGACATCGTGCGGTTCACCCGTCCATTCCTTACCGGAGAATGTGCTGTACGACCAGCAGATAAACATTCCGAAACGAAGATCAGCCACTTCCTTCGCCCTGACCGGATCAGGAGTAGCCTTTTTCTGACCGCAACCGGAAAATACACATAATATAATCGCACACCAAACGAACAAATTTCCTGCTATTGTTTTCATGATATCACATTTAGAATTTAGTATCAGCAAAAATAAATATTCCTTTTCACATACGGATTGTATAATTTTTGGCTATTATTGTACAATCTTATTCCAGACAACAGCAATATGATTCATTTAAGCCATACGATCGACATTCTTACGGGAGGAACTTACACAGGCAACAATTCCTGGAATAAGAAACACTCGGATATAGACAACTGCTTCAAGATATACCAGATCACGGAAGGAAAGCTCTTTCTCTCCGATGAAAACGAGGAATATTTACTGGAAAGCGGAAACCTGTATTTTATTAACGGAAGCAAGCTGGCAGCCCAGCAATGCCGACACTCTTTTTCCACCAACTGGCTTCATTTCATCCCGAAAGACCTGGTCATACATCACAGCCTGTTATCGATGCCGTTAGTCGTCAATTTTACCGGGATAATGGATCTCGTTAGTAACTCGCTGGCGAATATAGAAGTATTGGTCTCCGGCGAGCCGGCTTCCTACAAAGACTATTTCCTCGAGTCATTGCGTATGCAGGCGGGTATCCAGTCCATGATCGTTTCCCTGTTGGAAAAATATCCCTGGACATCGCCACAGGAAATTTACTCGATCCGCATGATCGAACCGGCAATTCTATATATCAAGGAACATTTTACCGAACCTGTCCGGCTGAAGGAGCTGGCTGATTGCTGTAACATTTCACCGAACTATTTCCACCGGATATTCACCAAAGCATTAAAGACCACCCCGGCCAATTACATTTCATTGCTGCGGATGAATACAGCACTTCCCCTTCTCCTGAATAATGAATACAGTATAAAGGAAATAGCCTATCAATTGGGATTCTATGACGATGCCTATTTCTCGCGTGTCTTCAAAAACCATTACGGCATTACCCCCGGTGAATACAGGAAAAAAAGAAAAGAACTATTATTTTGAGGGATCACTTCTTCTTGGTAGGAAAAGAAAGGATATGCCAGGTTACCCCGGCACTGATAAGTATCAACAATATCTTTACCCAGAGATATTCAATCAAATAAAGAGAGGTCAGGATGGCAGAGAGCCACATGATCGAAACAGAAATGATCTTCGAGCGTAAAGGGATGGCCTTATCTACCAGAAAGTTTCTGATGTAATTACCGAAATAACGGTTGCTCATCGCCCGGTTGTACAACTTTTCCGAACTGCGAAGATAAAACCAGCAGGTCAACAGCCAGAAAGGAGTAGTCGGAAGCAATGGGACAAATATGCCCACTGCCCCCAATATCAGGAAGAAAGACCCCAGTATGATATAAATGATACGTCTGGTCTCTCCCATTCTTATTCTACAGTGAAATCCCCGATTTGTTTGTTACCGTTCAGGAAATCTTTCACGCCCATCCGTTTCTTTCCCGCCAACTGAAGGGATAAAAGGCGGATATATCCATCTTTGACGGCTACATCGATATAGCTCTTCGCATCTGTCAGGATAGTGCCCGTTGCATGGTTATGAGAGGCCGGATGCTTCTCTGTTTCATAAACCTTCAGTGCCAGGCGGCTTCCATCGGGAGCTACCAGATCCGTCCAGGCAGCAGGATAGGGAGATAAACCACGAATAAAATCGTAGATTTTCTTTAAAGGCTGCCCCCAGTTGATACGGCAAGTATCTTTAAATATCTTCGGAGCCGGACGAAGCTCGGCAGCATCCTTAAAGAATTCTTCCTGCGGAATGGCATCTACTTTACCTGCCAGCAAAAGATCGACTGTTTCGGTAACAAGTCCTGCACCTATCGTCATCAAAGCATCATGCACCACTCCTACATTATCCGTATCCGCAATCGGAAGATGTTTCTGGCGGATAATTTTTCCGGTATCGATCTCATGCGTAAGGAAGAACGTTGTAACTCCGGTTTCAGTATCACCGTTGATAACCGCCCAATTGATCGGGGCTGCACCACGATACTGCGGCAACAACGAAGCATGCAGGTTGAACGTTCCGAAGCGCGGCATATCCCACACAACTTCCGGCAACATACGGAAAGCAACCACAATCTGCAGGTCGGCATTCAAGGCACGCAATTCCGCAATAAACGCTTCATCCTTCAGCTTCTCCGGCTGCAATACCGGAAGATTCTGCGACAAAGCATATTCCTTTACAGGACTCGGTTGCAAAACGCTGCCATGACGTCCTACCGGTTTATCCGGCATCGTGATCACTCCTACTACATTATATCCCCCTTCGACCAGGGCACGCAGGCTCTCCACGGCAAAGTCGGGAGTGCCCATATATACAATACGTAATTCTTTTTTATCCATCTTTTAATCTCCTGAAAAGTTTTCTACCAATACTTCGCGGTATGAATTAAATATCTTCGACTTCGACATAAATCCGACATAACGTCCTTCTTCATCCACTACGGGAAGATTCCAGGCCTTCGTATCGTCAAATATCCCCATGATCTGTTCCATCGGGGTTCCGATCTGTATCTTGGCCGGAGCCGACACCATGAATTTGGATACATGGAATCTGTTATATAACTCCGGACGGAACATAATGTTGCGGATATTGTCCAATTGCACAATTCCCAGCAATATCCCCTTTTCATCGATAACCGGGAATGCATTTCGTCCGCTCTTTGCGATCACCTTTACCATATCACCCAATGACATTTCCGGTGAAACGGTCTGGAAATCTTTCTCGATCACACTATCCGTATTCAGCAAAGTCAGAACGGCACGGTCTTTATGGTGGGTAAGCAGCTCCCCTTTCTGTGCCAGACGCATAGAATAGATACTATGAGGTTCAAACATCAGAATGGTCAGGTACGAACTGATGGAAACGATCATCAACGGAAGAAAAAGGTCGTATCCACCGGTCAGTTCCGCGATCAGGAACACGCCTGTAAGCGGTGCATGCATCACCCCCGACATAATACCCGCCATACCCAACAGGGCAAAGTTCTTCTCCGAAATATACATCGTGAACGGGAAATAGTTGGAAGTATGGGCAAAGAGGAACCCGGATATACAACCCAGATACAAGCTCGGTGCAAAGATACCACCACAACCACCACCCGCATTGGTCGCACTCGATGCAAACACCTTTGTCAGCAGGATCAGGAACAGGAATACAACAATTCCCCAGTAATTATCGTTCAGGTCATAGAACAAACTTTTATCCATAATATGCGAGAACTGCCCGTTCAGCAAGGAGCCGATCGTGTCGTAACCTTCGCCATACAGCGGGGGGAAAAGGAAGATCAGGATACTCAGCATCACACCTCCCAACAGGAACTTCTTCCAATAGACACCCAACTTGCGGTACATCCCTTCCACCCTGTTCATCACCCGGGTAAAATACAGTGAAACCAAACCGCAGAAAACACCCAGCAGCAGTACATACGGAATACGTTCGATCTCAAAGACCTCGGTCTGCGAGAATTTAAACATAGCTTCCGTTCCCGTAAAAATATAGGAAACAGTCGCCGCCGTCACCGATGAAATCAGCAAAGGCAACACCGAAGTCATCGTCAGGTCGAGCAATAACACCTCGATCACAAAGACCAACCCCGCAATAGGAGCCTTGAAGATACCGGCAATTGCACCTGCCGCCCCACAGCCCACCAGCAGCATCAGGGTTTTCTGCTCCATGCGGAACAAGCGTCCCAGATTGGAGCCGATAGCCGCTCCCGTCAATACAATCGGAGCCTCGGCTCCTACCGATCCACCGAACCCGATAGTCACCGAACTGGCAACAATGGAAGTCCATGTGTTATGAGGTTTGATACGGCTCTTACGCTGCGAAATAGCATAAAGGATCTTTGTCACCCCGTGACTGATATCGTCGCGAACAATATATTTAACGAATAATCCCGCCAGCAAAATACCGATCACCGGATAAAGCAGATACAGGTAGTTCACCCCGCTGGCATCAAAATTTCCGGTAAGGAGATGCTGGATAAAATGAATCAGTTGCTTCAGAATAATAGCGGAAGCCGCCGTACAAATACCGACCAGGAAGCTGATCACCAAAATAAAATGTTTCTCTTTTATATGCTTATCCCGCCACAACAGAAACCGATAGAATAGTCCTTCTTTTGCCATTTTAAATTCCTTTTCCTGTAAACACTGTCCTTACTGTGTAAATCAATATTGTTATATCCAGCAGCAACGACATATTTTCGTAATATAAAATATCATATTTCATACGTTCGATCATCTTATCCACATCACCGGCATATCCGTATTTCACCATTCCCAGGGAAGTGATACCGGGTCGCACATTATGCAGCAAGTAATAGTAAGGTGCCACCTTCACTATCTGATCAATAAAAAACTTCCGTTCCGGTCGCGGCCCAACCACCGACATATCTCCTTTCAGTACATTCCAGAACTGGGGAAACTCATCCAGCCGGTATTTCCGCATAACATGCCCGAACGGAGTAATACGTTCGTCATTCTCCGACGATAACAACGGCCCGTTATCCTCTGCCCCTACATACATCGTACGGAACTTATAGATCATAAACGGTTTTCCCATATATCCGATCCGCTCCTGACGGAAAAAGACCGGCCCGGGAGAATCTCTCTTCACCCGCCAGGCAATATACAGATACATCGGCGATAAAAGTACAAGCACCAGAATAGATATAACCCTATCCATAAATAGCTTGATATTCTTTTCTACCGCAGAAAAGTTATTATCCGTTACATTTACCAGCGGAATACCGCGGATCGTCTTTATCTTTACCTGCGACAACATACTCAACTTATCAGCCAGCACCTTGATCGGCAGCTTATAATGATAAAGCGAATAAAGTATGTTCAACAGCTTTTTGTTATCACTCGTTTCTGCAGCAAGCACCAATTCATCGATCCGTCTTTCGGTTACAATTGCCGGCAAGTTCTCCAAAACACCTGCCAGTTCTTTTTTATCCACCTCTACCGGGGTCGTGTCGTCTTCCGGCACAAATCCGGAAATATTATATCCCATCCGGTAAAGATCCTTCGCGATATGGCACGCTTTCTTTCCTGCCCCGATTATCAGGATATTCATAGCCCATTCCCTGCTCTTTATCTTCCGCAGTCCCGCCTGTGTGATCGACAGTCGCGGTATATAAGTCAAAAAGAACTGTAAACCGAATAAGACAAAAAAGAACTCATAATAAATATGGAACGAACGGGGCAGGTCATTCAGTACCACGATAAAAAAGATCAGGACAACCCCGATCAGGGAGGTCACGAAAGTAGAAAACAGCTCGGTAAGTCTCGACTTGCCGAACGGTTTATTATAGTAACCCGAAAAATAGTACAGAATCAACCAGAAGAAAGGAATCAACAACTGCCCTTTCAACACCTGCAGATAAGCCAGATAATTACTGAAAGAGCTAGCCCCCTCATAAATAGCCACTTCCTTATAACGCAACAGGTTAAACAAGAACCATGCTACGGCTGCAGATATAAAGTCTGATAATATGTATTTTCCTGCCTGTCTGCTTTTCTTCATTCTTATCTGATAACCTGAATAAGACCTCCGGCACCAAGCTTAATAATATTTGATGGTTGTGCCTTGCTCATATCATCCTGGCGATAGCCAACAATATAATCTACTCCATTCTTGATTACATCCGATACTTCCGTGAAGTTTGCCGGTGATAATTCACCGCTCACGTTGGCGGAAGTCGATACCAACGGCTTACGGAAACGTTCACACAACTTACGTGAAAATTCTTCATTCGTAATACGGATACCCACGCTTCCATCGTCGGCCAGCAGGTTCTTAGCCAGATTTTTTGCATTGGAATAAATGATCGTAAGCGGTTTATCGGCCACCTCGATCAAATCCCAGGCGATATCGGGTATATCCGATACATACATCTGCAATTTAGCAGTGCTATCCATCAGAACCAGCATCGCCTTATTGTCTGCCCTTCTCTTCAATTCATATACGCGTTGCACCGCTTCCTCATTCGTTGCATCGCAGCCTATGCCCCAGATTGTATCTGTGGGATAGAGTATTATACCACCCTCCTGCATTACTTCGCAGGCCTTTTTAATATCTTCCGTCATTGTTTTTTATAATATTGTGACAAATGTACAAATCATTCGTGTACTTATAAAAAAATAATAACAAAAAAACTATTTTACCCGGGCTATTGCTATTATCCATTTTAAATTCCTAATTTTACAGGTTGAATAGAAAAGAAGTGAAACAAGTGTTTCATCCGGGAGAAACTATTACAAGCCGTAAGGCTATAGATAGATAAAAAAGAAAAAAACAATATATAATGATTAACAAATGGAATTTTCAAACCCCGACAGAAGAAGAATTACGTAAGAGAGATGCGTTGGCGGCTGAAATCGGTTTCAGTCCCATTATCTGTCTCCTGCTTGTTCAGAGAGGGATTACCACGGCAGAAGAGGCTAGAAAGTTCTTTAAACCCAATCTGGGCGACCTGCATGATCCATTCCTGATGCCGGACATGGATAAAGCGGTAAAACGGTTGAACAAAGCGCTTGGGAATAAAGAAAAAATTCTGGTGTACGGTGATTACGATGTGGACGGAACGACAGCCGTCTCACTTGTGTTCAAGTATCTGAGGCCTTATTCTTCAACCCTCGATTATTACATACCGGATCGGTATGACGAAGGGTACGGTATTTCTTACAAGGGGATTAACTATGCGCATGAAAACGGCGTAACGTTAATAATTTCACTCGACTGCGGTATCAAAGCGATCGAAAAGATCGAGTACGCAAAAGAGAAAGGTATCGACTTTATTATCTGCGACCACCACATGCCGGACGATACGCTTCCGGATGCTGTGGCTGTACTGGATGCTAAACGGGTGGACTCGATCTATCCGTACGAACATCTGTCGGGTTGCGGTGTCGGTTTCAAATTCATGCAGGCGTTTGCCAAAAGCAACAACTTCCCTTTCTCCGAACTGGAAAAGTTGCTGGAGCTGACAGCCGTCAGTATCGCTTCCGATATCGTGCCTATCACGGGAGAGAACCGTATCCTGGCCTATTACGGGCTTAAGCAACTGAACAGCAACCCCAGCCTGGGGCTGAAAGGGATCATAGACATCTGCGGACTGACCGGGAAAGACATCACTATCAGCGATATCGTATTCAAAATAGGCCCCCGTATCAATGCTTCCGGACGAATGATGAACGGAAAAGAGGCGGTAGACCTGTTGCTAGCCAAAGATGTGGAATCGGCTCGCGAGAAAAGTGAAAATATCAACCAGTACAACGACGAACGCCGTGAACTGGACAAGAAAATAACGGACGAAGCCAACGCGATCATCGATGAATTCGCCAATATGGAAGACCGGAAAGCAATCGTGGTCTTCAACCGGGGTTGGCATAAAGGCGTGATCGGCATCGTTGCTTCGCGTCTGACAGAGAAATATTACCGCCCGGCAGTCGTACTGACCAAGTCGTCCGAACTGATCACAGGCTCTGCCCGCTCGGTTACCGGTTTCGACATCTATAAGGCGATAGAAAGCTGTCGCGACCTGCTGGAAAACTTCGGTGGACATACCTATGCCGCCGGCCTTTCCCTGAAAGAAGAAAACCTGGAAGCCTTCACAGACCGCTTCCTCAAACTGGCAGCCGAAGAGATCATCCCGGAACAGATGACTCCGCAGATCGACATCGATGCCATACTTGACCTGAAAGATATCAACTCCAAATTCATGAACGAGCTTAAAAGGATGAATCCTTTCGGCCCGGACAACCAGAAGCCGGTATTCTGTTCGCTGAATGTCAAAGACTACGGCACAAGCAAGCTGGTGGGCAAGGAACTGGAACATATCAAACTGGAACTGATAGACGACAAGTCGAACACGCCGATCCACGGTATTGCTTTCGGAATGCATGAACATAGCAAGCATATCAAAGGGATGAGCCCCTTCAATATCTGCTACACCATCGAAGAAAATACGTATAACGGAAACACGACCTTGCAACTCATGGTTAAAGACATAAAGGTCGATGACATATGAAGGAAGCCGGTGGACGTCTACCATAAGATATTAGAGAAGTACTGGGGATACCCTGCTTTTCGTCCTCTGCAAGAGGACATTATTCACTCTGTTTGTGAGGGAAAAGATACACTGGGACTCATGCCGACCGGTGGAGGTAAGTCGATTACCTTCCAGGTGCCGGCATTGGTCATGGAAGGGATATGTATTGTCGTAACCCCGCTGATCGCCCTGATGAAAGACCAGGTGGACAATCTCCGCCGTCTGGGTATCAAGGCGACGGCTGTCTATTCGGGAATGACCCGCCAGGAGATCATCGGCCAGCTGGAAAATTGCATCTTCGGTGATTACAAGTTCCTGTATGTCTCCCCCGAACGCTTAGCCACAGATATATTCCTGAGCAAATTGCAGGCCATGAACGTCTGTCTCCTGGTTATCGACGAAAGCCACTGTATCTCGCAATGGGGGTACGACTTCCGTCCCTCCTACATGAAGATAGCCGACGTCAGGGAACAACTTCCCGGTGTGCCTGTGCTGGCGCTTACGGCTACGGCAACTCCCGAAGTGGTCAACGACATACAGGAACGACTGCACTTCAAAGAAAAGAATGTTTTCCGGAAAAGCTTCGCCCGAAAGAACCTGTCCTATATCGTACGCCGCACGGAGGATAAGATAAACTCGCTGGTCTACATTCTGGGGAAAGTCCCCGGAACCGCCATCGTCTATGTGCGCAACAGGAAACGGACTAAAGAGGTGGCAACGATCCTGCGTGAAGCCGGAATATCGGCCGACTTCTTCCATGCCGGGCTTAACCGCGATGAAAAGACCCTTCGCCAGAGCCGCTGGAAGAATAACGAATGCCGCGTGATCGTATCTACCAACGCTTTCGGTATGGGGATCGACAAACCGGACGTGCGCCTGGTCGTCCATCTGGATATGCCCGGATCACTGGAAGAATATTACCAGGAAGCCGGACGCGCCGGACGCGATGAACAACGCGCTTATGCCGTCGCCTTATGTTCGAATACGGATACCGCCAAGCTGAAAAAACGGCTGGCCGACGAATACCCGGACAGGGAATTTATCAGCCGGGTGTACGATGCATTGGGCAATTATTACCAGATCGCAATGGGCTACGGACTCGATACGGTGCACGATTTCTCCCTGATCGATTTCTGCTCGGCCTACAAGTTCTCGCATCTGCAAGCCCACCATGCTCTGAAGATACTGGAACTGGCCGGCTACATAGAATATACGGAAGAACAGGATAATGCCTCGCGCCTGGTGTTCAGCGCCACCCGCGACGAGCTTTACAAGTACCTGCACCAGGACAAAAAGACGGACGAGGTGATCCAGTGCATCCTCCGCTCCTATACCGGGCTGTTTTCCGATTACGTATATATTAATGAAGGACTGATCTCTACCCGTACCGGACTGAGCCAGCAGGAAATATATGACGTATTGATCGGTCTTTCCAAATACCGGATCGTCAATTATATCCCGCATAAAAAGACACCGCTCATCATCTACACCCGTACAAGGGAAGAGCTGAAATACCTCTCCATCCCCCGTTCGGCCTATGAGGAGCGGAAGGAACGATTCGAAAACCGGATGAACCGGGTGATAGAGTACATCAACGAAGACCGGGTATGCCGGAGCCGTATGCTGATCTCTTACTTCGGTGAAAAGGGCATTTCCGATTGCGGTTGCTGCGATGTCTGCCTGGCAAAGAACGATTCGGGACTGAACAACCATACGTTCAACGCCATACGGGATACGTTGCTTGAAACGCTGGAAGAAACCGGTTCGCGGGAAGTTAAGAAGCTGTCGGAAGAGTTATCGTTCCCGGCCGACAAGGTCATAACAGTTGTCCGGTTCCTGGCTGAACACGACGACCGTTTTTCATTGGAAGACGGAACGTTAAGTCTCACGAAAACGAACACAGTGTCCGATAACGAACAGCAATAACCGGATAGCGATCGCTGTATTCCAACATATTAGCTTTATGGCACAGACTTTGTTATTATCGGTACCAAACAATAATAACAAAGTCTTTTATGTATAAAGTCTATTTCAGGCAAGCCGTTCAGATGCTGAAACAAAATAAATTCTTCAGCATCATTTATATAGCCGGTACCGGCCTGGCTATCGCTATGGTCATGATACTGGCAATACTCTATTATTTCCATACGGCCAACATAGAGCCGGAAAGTTACCGCAACCGGATGATGATCATCCAGTCCGGGAAAGTAGCCCAAAAGGACGGGAAAGGATTTGGCAGCAGCCAGCTATCTTACCCCACTATCAAGGAATGCTTTTATCCGATGCAAATACCCGAAGCCGTTACAGCCGTCATCCCGTTGGGCGAACAAAGCGAATTTATCCAGCTGCAAGGCAACAAGAATATTTACAACGGCCTTGTCATGGGGACAGACGCCGCATTCTGGAAAGTATTCAACTTCACATTCCTGTCCGGCACTCCTTATACGGAAGAAGAATTCACCTCCGGCATCCGGAAAGCCGTCTTATGCGAATCGCTGGCACGCAAACTGTTCAATACGACCGATGCGGCCGGAAAGACTTTTCTGCTGAACTTTGAAGAATACACGGTAGCCGGAGTAGTAAAAGACGTCCCCTCCATTACGAGTTATTGCTATGCCGAGCTATGGCTGCCGTTCACCAACCGGCCTTCGGTTATCAAAGGTGGTTCGTGGTGCGACTATGTCCTCGGAAGCATGCGGGTATATATCCTGGCTAAAAGCACCGGCGACTTTGATGCTATCCGTGCAGAAGCGGAAGACCTTTGCCGCAAATACAATACGACTACAGCCCGATATAACCTGGTGCTGAACGAACAGCCGGATAGTATTTTCCGAGCCTACCTGCGCAATGGAGAGTCATTCAACGTCCCCGACTATACCCTTCTTTATATACAGATCACACTGATCATCCTGATCCTGCTGCTGGTTCCCTCCATCAACCTGACGGGAATGACAGCTTCGCGCATGAAGAAAAGGATGGAAGAACTCGGTATCCGTAAAGCATTCGGTGCCATGAACAGGACACTGCTTATGCAGGTACTCTACGAAAACCTGCTGCTTACCCTGCTGGGAGGCGTGGCCGGATTACTGCTATCCTACGGACTGGTCAGCCTGTTCAAAGGCTGGCTGCTGGGAAGATATAACTGGGACGGCAGTTCGCTGACCGCTTCGATAGACCTCTCACCCGGTATGTTCCTGAACCCGGCCATCTTCGGATATGCTTTTGCCTTTTGCCTGATACTGAATTTACTGTCAGCCCTTGTTCCTGCCTGGCGTGCCCTCAGAAAACCGGTTGTCGATGCATTAAACGATAAATAAACTGAACCATGATACAGCACCTTTTAAAATTGATATGGATACAACGCAGGCAAAATGCCTGGATCGTTGCCGAATTATTCATCGTATTCATCCTCTTATGGTATATAATGGATTTTTTCATCACACTGGGATATACTTCTTCCATTGAGAATGCCTACGACATAAAAGACACCTACCAGGTACAGCTGGCCACCCTTCCGCAAAGCAGTCCGCAATATGTCCGTTATGAAGAAGAGAGTCAACAGGCTGCCACTGATTTCCAGACTATCCTGGAGCGTATTCGCCAGCATCCCCAGGTAGAGAGCGTATGCGTCTCCAATATGAGCGCCCCCTATTGTGCCAGCTACCGGAATACCGGGGTTTCAAAAGATACCACAAAGACAGTCTCCCGCCATTACCTGGAAGTGACACCCTCCTATTTCGAGGTGTTCCGCATCCATCCGCTGGCAGGAGGAAACCCGTCCCAGCTGGCAGAAGCGCTTAAGGAGAAAAGCGTTATTATCTCCCGGCTATTTGCACAGGATGAATTTCCCGACGAACAGGCGAAAGGGAAAACAGTTTATTTCCAGGGGAATGATGATGAATATATAGTAGGCGACGTTTGCGGCCCGCTCAAACGCGACGATTACAGGCCGGAAGAATACGCAGTCTATGAATTACTATCTAACGCCAATATAGCTCAAATGGACGAAGGCACTTTATCCGGATTTGAAATAAGCATGCGTGTCAAACCCGGATTGAACGAACGGGAATTCATACAGAACTTCCAGCAGGACATGCGGGAACAGCTGGCTGTCGGCAACTATATGTTATATAAGGTAAGGTCTTTCGACGACCTGCGCTATACCTTATACCTTTCGGACGGACGGATGGACGCCATCCGTTACCGGGTAGCTTTCATGGTATTCCTTATCTTCAACATCTTCCTCGGCATTATCGGTACTTTCTGGTTCCGCAATGAATACCGCAAACCGGAAATCGGCTTACGGTTGGCAGTCGGTGCTACCCGCAGCCAGATATTACAGATGATGATCGGTGAAGGCTGGCTGTTGCTAAGCCTGGTAGCCATCCCCGCTGTTATCATCTGTATCAACCTGGCAAAAATGGAGTTTATCGGAACAAACATCATGGATATTACATTCTTACGAATCTTCTTTGGCCTACTGCTGACCTATTTATTCATGGCTTTGGTCATCCTGCTCGGCGCCTGGTATCCCGCCTACCTGTCCTCACGGATTGCTCCGGCTGATACATTGAGAAGCGAATAACCCTATAATGAACTATATATAAGTGAAAAGCCCCTCGAAGTTGTTTGACTTCGAGGGGCTTTTCCGTAAAAGAAACAACTTTATATTATTGATTTATTTCTGTTCCTTATAATCCTTCCGGTAAGAGCATTGGCTCTCGGTCGGGAAATCTTTCGGGACTTTCTGGGTGACTTTTCCGGTAGCAGCCCATTCGGCACCACGCAGTAATAAGACCTGAAAACCTGTACATTGCATGGCTGTATTATTCTCGGCTGTTTCACCGGCATGTCCCAGCATCGTGTGGAAAATACGGGCATTACCGTAATCCACTGTAAAGATCAGCGGTTCTTCACGACCTGAGCCGCCTGTTTCCTTCTCCGAATAAGCGGTATAAAGGAGAGCACCGATATTACCCGGCCCGCGCATACGGTCGTACAATTCATCCTTGGTGTGGCGCCATTTCAAAGGTAATCCTTTTACGATCGGGTGTACCTTATCGCGTCCGTTCAGAACATACTCATGCTGACTGCCATGCGAACCTCCGGGGCCTGCAGAACTATCCTTGACCAGTTTACCGTCCTGCCAGTATACATACGGGCCTGCGTTCTCATTACGGTTTTCCCAACCACCCAAAGCACAGATCTTATTAAATTCCGGCCACTGGGAGAAAGCGTTGTCGGCTGCGTGGTAGACCACTACTCCACCGCCACCCTGCACATAATCGAGGAAGCGTTTGTTTGTTTCTTCGGGCCAGGAGTCGCCATTATAATCGAGTACCACCAATTCGTAAGGGGTAAAATCGAGCACAAAGCCCGACATATCTTTCCCCTGGGAAGGTGAAACCGCAAAATCGACAGAGAAACGACCGGAGTTTTCGAGTATTTGCTTCAGTACCACATGGCTAACCTGCCAGTTATGGTTATTCTGCCCTGTTATCAATAAAGTCCTGATGGGTTTCCTGGCCGATACCGAACACACACACAACATGGAAACCAACACAACAAATAGTTTTCCTAAAAATAAATGTCTCATGGTATTAATATGGTTTAAAGATTTGTACCGGCAAACTTACGGAAAAATTGACAGTTGACAATTCACAATTGACAATTATTTGAGGGAAGAGCAGAACCAAAGCTACGCCAGGCTTGTTTTTATCGAGCTTATGAAGGTAAACTGGAGGATATTAAAGCTGAAACTGGTGGATGCCAGACTCTATTTCGTGAGTCTCATCGTGGGGCTGCTTACCGGTCTGGTGGCAGTGCCGTATCATTTCCTGTTGCAGTTATTCTATAATTACCGGAAAGATTTCTTCGAGTCGTCCCCTCCCTGGTATCTCCATGTAGTCGCTTTCTTCACGCTTTGGGCAGTACTTATATTTGTCTCGCGACTGGTAAAACGCTGGCCGTTCATTGGTGGCGGTGGTATCTCGCAAACACGCGGGGCTATCAACGGCAGGATCGTATATAAACACTCACTCCGGCAATTGCTGGCAAAGTTTGTCGGCGGAGTATTGACACTGAGTAGCGGCCTTTCGATGGGACGGGAAGGGCCATCCGTACAAATGGGTTCCTACATAGGCGACCTGGTCAGCAAATGGGGTCATATCCTGAGCGGCGAACGCAAACAACTGTTGGCAGCGGGTGCCGGTGCAGGACTGGCGGCTGCTTTTGCCGCCCCGCTGGCTGCCACGACACTGGTGATCGAGTCGATCGAACGTTTTGATGCTCCCAAGACGGCTATTACCACGATACTGGCCGGAGTAGTAGCCGGTGCGATTGCCAATATGATCTTTCCGATCAATCCTTACCATGAGATACAGGCGGTAGCTCCAGACCTGACCTTCTCTTTACAGATCAAATTGTTCCTGTTGTTTGCCGTTGTCGTCTCCATCTTCGGAAAGTTTTATTCGCTACTGATGCTATACGTTAAAAGGATCTATCCTGCCATAAAGCAGCCGGAATATATCAAACTACTGGGGTTGTTGGTCATGGCCTACATTATTTCACTGACATTGACCGACCTGACCGGCGGCGGAGAACAATTTCTTATGGAGCAGGCGCTGGGAGGTACGCAAAGCATCCTGTGGATTACCGGAATGATGCTCTTACATGTGGTATTCACCGTTTATTCCTTCTCTTCGGGATTACCCGGTGGGAGTTTCATTCCGACACTCGTTACGGGTGGGTTGTTGGGAAAGATATGCGCACTCCTGTTAGTGCAGCATGGGGTCATCGCTCCCGAAAATATCAGTTATGTGATGCTGATCGGGATGGCTGCTTTCCTGGTGGCTGTTGTCCGTACCCCTATCACGGCGATCATCCTGATCACGGAGATTACGGGGCATTTTGAAGTGTTCTACCCTTCAATCGTTGTCGGGGGATTGACTTACTACTTCACCGAACTATTGGAGATAAAGCCTTTCAATGTAATGTTTTACGAGGAGATGATAAAAAAACCGCTCTTCCAGGAGGAGAAACGGCTGCAGCTCGATGTCGAAGTGATGGCCGGCTCCTACTTCGACGGCAAAGCGATCGACACCCTGCATCTACCGAACAACTGCCTGATCATCAACATCCACCGCGACCGTAAAAACTTCCCCCCAACCGGCCAGACGATCCTGCCCGGCGACCAGCTTACGCTCGAAATAGATGCACAGGACATCGAGAAGCTGTATGAGCCGCTGGTGAGTATGGCGAATATTTATTGACCTTCATATCACTTTCCAATCCGCAATATTACGTGTCTTTGTACTGAAATTCACTCCGATCTTAAAAAGTTTACGGGGATCGGAGGCGAAAGGTAAAGCGTAATCCTTTTCTTCAATCTGCTGCAAAGCATTATCGGTTGTTCCGTCCAGCTTAAATTCCATGACATAGATAAAACGATCTGTCTGCAGCACCAGGTCGATACGGCCTTCCGATGTATGGTATTCGGCTTTCACATAGAAGCCGATCAGTTTGCAGACAATGAACAGGACATTCTGGTAATGAAGCTCCAGATCACGCACCAGCTCGTAAGGAGTATCGGCAAAGAGACTTTGCAGGCGGCGAAAGAAAGCATTGTAATCGCCACTCTCTACTTCCTGAACGAATTTTACAATATGGAACGGCACTTCCACCTTGTCGGTATCGGCATAAAAAGGGAGCAGAAACTTCATAAAACCTTCTTCTACTTCCCGGTTGGGAAAGCCCAGGCGATAGATGCCGAAACGGCGGTCGTACCCTTTGATCGTGAGGTAACCGCTTTGATAGATTACAGGGATCGGATTGGTAGAAGTGGAATCGATACTGTTCAGCACATCAGAGTCTGTCTCTGTATGTGCCATATTATAAAGGTTGTAATGCGAACGTTTCAGCAGGTCTACCAGATAGGTGGGGGTACCGGTTTCAAACCAATAACTACCGAATTTACGTTTGGAAAAGGTGTTAAGCAGGCTGAAAGGATTATAGATACCGGGACTGTTCTCTACGAAATGATAACCATCGTAACATTCCTTCAACTCGGCACAAGTCTCCTCATAACCCATTTGCCCTGCGGCAGCAAGCACATGGATATCTTCTTCAAAATAGGCATGCAGTTCTTCTTCATTGATACCACAGAGGGAAATATACGGTTCCCACATCGAGATATTGTTCAGGTTATTTAAGTCGCTGAACACGCTGACCTTACCGAACTTAGTAACTCCGGTCAGGAAAGCAAATTTGATATAGCCGTCCATGCTTTTCATCACGCCGTAGAAGGCTTTCAACGTATCACGAAACTCCTTCTGCAGTTCATCATTATCGAGGGCTTGCAACATCGGCTTGTCGTATTCGTCGATCAGGATGACAACAGGCCGCCCGGTCTGTTGGAAGGCACGGCGAATTACTCCAGTAAAACGGGCTGAGAAAGTATTCTCCCGAGCGTCTGTCCCCCAAGAGTCTTCCCATAAAAATAAATGACGATCCAGTATTTGTTCGAGTCTTTCCAGCGAATCGAACTTCTCAGCATTGAGATCCATGTGCAACACAGGATATTGTATCCAGTCTTTCTCCAGCTTCCCGATCGCTAAGTCTTCAAACAACTCTTTCTTTCCTTGAAAATAAGCCTCAAGCGTGGAGATAAGCAGGCTTTTTCCGAAACGGCGGGGACGGCTCAGGAAGTAATAACTACCAGTGGTTACCAATCGATAAATCAGCTCTGTTTTATCGACATAGATGAAGCCCTCTTTACGAAGTTTCTCAAAGTTCTGTATGCCGATAGGATATTTTACTTCCATAACTCGTTTTAATTTTAGTGATACGCTAGCAAAGGTAGAGAAATATTCCATATATATACAAAAAAAGGTACCCACGATGAGTACCTTTTAATACATATATATACGGATTGTCTTTACGCAAAGAACAAGATCAGCAACTGTGCCGTAAGCACGCGCAGGAACATGGTCAGCGGATAAACGGTTGCGTATCCTACGGAAGGGGCATCGTTACCGGCTGTCGCGTTCGAGTAGGCCAAAGCGGGCGGGTCGGTCGTGCTACCTGCAATAAGACCCATCAGCGTAAAATAGTTCACTTTACAGAAATAACGGCCGATGCAACCGATAATCAGCAACGGAACAGTCGTGATGATAAAACCGTAACCGATCCAGGCAAAGCCACCGTTGTTCACGATCGTATCTACAAAACCATCCCCGGCACTGATACCGACACAGGCAAGGAAAAGGGTTATACCGATCTCACGCAACATCAGGTTTGCGCTCTGAGTCGTATAAGTGACCAACTTATATTTATAACCGAAACGGCTGATCAGGATAGCCACGATCAACGGGCCACCGGCCAATCCCAGTTTCACAGGTTGCGGAATACCCGGGAAAGTAATAGGTATGCTACCCAGTACGATACCCAGTGCGATACCGATAAAGATCGTGATCAGGTTTGGCTCGTTCAGACGCTTCATTGAGTTACCCAATACCTTTTCTACATTTGTAACGGCCGTTTCAGTACCTACCACATTTACACGGTCGCCCACCTGAAGTGTCAGATGCGGGGTAGCAACCAAATCTACACCGGCACGATTGATACGGGTTATATTGATACCGTATAACTGACGCAGTTTCAGCTGTCCGAGACGCTTACCGTTCAGTTCCGGCTTCGTAACCAGAATACGGCGGTTGATAAACTGGCTTTCCATACGGATCCACTGTTTGCGTTCCATATCGATCACTTCACCAACAAAAGTCTTGATGGTATCGGCATCCTGTTCGGTTGTAATTACAAAAACTTTATCGTTCTCATGCAATACGGCATTAGCAGATGCTATTTCAATCTGTTTGTCGCTGTCATGCCAGATACGGGAAATAACGAAATCGCGGTGTTCCAACAGATAAGACAATTCCCCTACTGTTTTCCCGAATATAGCCGGATTTTTAACCACCAGGGAAATAGGTTTCGCCTCATTCGCATGGGAAGAATCTTCGTTATTCAACTGTTCATTTTCTTTGTCGAAATTTACACGGAATGCATAACGGACAAACATGATTGAAAGAATAATACCGATCACACCCAACGGGTAAGCGACAGCATATCCCAAGGCTATTGTATTATCCGCTGTTCCATACATGTCGGAATAAGCCTGCTGCGCCGCACCCAGACCCGGAGTATTCGTTACGGCTCCCGACAAGATTCCTACCATAGTCGGCATTGGAATACCAGTCGTATAATGCAGAATAATAGCCGTTACCACTCCAAGAAATACTATCCCGCAAGCCAGCAAATTAAGCGTTACCCCTCCTTTCTTAAATGAGGAGAAAAAACCCGGCCCTACCTGCATACCCACAGAGTACACAAACAGAATAAGACCGAACTCTTTAAAAAAGTGAATCACATTGTGGTTGATCGTAAAGCCGAAATGTCCGAGAATGATCCCCACAAACAAAACCAGTGTGATGCCTAACGAGACGCCAAACACCTTAATTTTACCCAATTGAATTCCGGCCGCTATCACAAACGACAGCAACAGGATGGAGTGGCCGATGCCTTCTCCCCATAATAAATCATTGATCCAATTCATATTCTAATATTAAAAAAACTTGTCACTCTTTAATAAAGTTGGCAAAGGTAACTATTTAGTTTGTGTTTAACAACATAAATGCTATCTTTACCCGACAAATAAAAACTGGAGCATGAATAAGATATATTACCTGATTTTGGTATTGTTAGCCAGCCTGGGAACCGCTCAGGCGCAAAACGCTGGAAAAACAGTCACTATCCAGACAAACGTCGGAACTATAAAGGCGCAACTATATGATGACGTGCCTAATCATGTCCGCGCATTCGTCAACCGGGCACGGCAAGGTGAATTTAACGGCACCCTGTTCACCCGCGTTATCAAAGAGTTCATGATACAGGGCGGTGCCCCCGATTCTAAAACAGCGCCTCCCGGTGCCCGTTGCGGTTTCGGTGATTCGTCTGCCGAGATCATGCCGGAAATGAACGATAAATATTTCCATAAGCGAGGGGCCCTGGCTGCTCCCCGGCAGAATGACGATGTAAACCCGCAGAAGAAATCGGATATGTCGCAGTTCTTTATCGTACAGGGAAAAGTGTACCGCAACGGCGAGTTGGACACATTGGAATTGATCGCTAACCAGGATATTCGTAAAAAAGCGCTCGATAAATTTTACCGTCCTGTAGCCGTAGAACTGAAAATGCAGAAACAGACGAACAAACGGGAGTACAGCAAACGTATCAAAGCTATCAACACAAAGATAGACTCGATGATACTGGCAACACCCGGCCATCTGATCTTTACCGACGAACAGCGGAAAGCCTATACAACAATCGGAGGCTGTCATCACCTGGATGGTATTTATACGATCTTCGGCGAGGTAACGGAAGGTTTCGATGTATTGGATACGATTGCCAATCAGCCTAAAGACCAGTACGACCGTCCTAAAAAAGATATAAGAATTATAAGTGTAACCGTAGAATAACCCCCATCCATTATGCTAAAAAGAGATTTGATCATGGTACAGATAGAAGAACTGGGCAAAATGATCGCCCAGGTGATCTTCAACCGTAATAACAATGCAGCCGGGAAAAATCCGGAACTGATACAGACCGTTTACGAGAACTTGAAACTGACTCCGGATTTCCTGATGACAACGGCTCCCGACGATATCCTCCGTTTCCTCGACAATGAAGAGAAAAGCGGTGTGCTACGTCTTGAAATAGCCATCAAGGCTCTGATTGAAAGCAGCTATCTCCAACCGAAAAACCAACCAGATATGCTCGTACGGGCTAAAGAGTTGCTGGAATACCTACAGGCGCACGATACTACTTTCTCGTTGGAAAGGGTTAATCTGATGAATGAGATTGAAAAGCTCCGCACCTCTTGTCGTTGACAAGAGGACGTCGAGTCAGCGACAAGAGGACGTCGAGTCAGCGACAAGAGCCGCCCCTTCCGCACAGCGTTCTCCGTCGATTGCTGCCGACACAATGCCACCGGCATAACCGGCACCTTCGCCACAAGGGAAAAGGCCTTTTATTGTAACATGCTGGTAGCTCTCCCGATCGCGAAGAATACGAACCGGTGAGGAGGTACGTGTCTCCACGCCTATCATCAGAGCGTCATTGGTAAGGAACCCTTTCGATACTTTTCCAAAATAACGGAAGCCATCCCGCAAACGGCTGGTTACAAATTCCGGCATCCAGAAATGAAGCGGAGAAGCCAGCAGTCCCGGTGTATAAGAAGATTCCGGCAGATCGAACGAGTTTTTCTTCGTTACGAAATCATTCATGCGCTGGGCCGGTGCCGTTTGTTTCATGCCACCGTTCAACCAGCATACTTCTTCCAGCCGCTCCTGGAAAGCCATCAGGGCTAAAGGGGAGTCGGCCGGGACTTTCATTTCTTCATGTTTCATCAATTCGGGATAATCTTCAGGACGGATCTCTACCACCATCCCAGAATTCGACCAGCGCGAACCCCGATTGGAAGGAGACATCCCGTTGACAACAACTTGCTTCGGGCCACTCGCAGCCGGAACGACAAACCCGCCCGGACACATACAGAAAGAATATACGCCTCTCCCGCTTGCCTGCGTAACAAAACTATATTCGGCTGCCGGAAGATATTTTCCCCTGCCCTCCTTACGATGATATTGTATCTGGTCGATCAACTCCTGGGGATGTTCCAGACGGACTCCCACGGCAATACCTTTTGCTTCGATAGGTATCTGCTGCTGATAAAGATATTGATAGACATCGCGAGCCGAATGGCCTGTAGCCAGGATAACCGGGCCGTAGAAAGCCTTTCCCGTATTGGTTTCTATACCGATCACTTCATTATCCTTCAGGATCAAGGCATCCATACGGGTCTCGAAATACACTTCGCCTCCACAGCGGATAATTTGTTCACGGATATTTTCTATTACACGCGGTAGTTTATCTGTCCCGATATGCGGATGGGCATCTGCCAGGATAGAGGTACTGGCACCATGCTGGCAAAAGACATTCAGTATCTTATCGACCGAACCGCGTTTCTTGCTGCGGGTATATAATTTGCCATCCGAATAGGCACCGGCACCACCTTCCCCGAAACTGTAGTTCGATTCACTGTTCACTACATGCTCACGGCTGATCAGTGCGATATCTTTCTTCCGGTCGCGCACATTCTTTCCACGTTCGACGATGACGGGACGCAACCCTAGTTCGATCAGGCGCAGGGCAGCAAAAAGCCCTCCGGGGCCGGCACCGACCACAACCACTTGTTTGCCGCCGGATACATCTTTATATTCCACCGACTGGTATTCCGCTTCTTCCGATTGTTCATTGATAAATGCACGTAGCTTAACGTTTACATAAATCGTACGCTGGCGCGCATCGATAGAACGCTTCAATAGCCGTACTGCTTGTATATCTTTCAGAGAAGCGCCGGTTTCGCGCGCAACGACCTGTTTCAGAGATTGCTCATTGACTGCTTCTTCCGGCAGGATACGGAGTTGTAATTCTTGTATCATTATTTATTTGCTTGTTAATGGGGAAAAGAGGTTATCCGAACAGGTGCCGGAAAGCTTCCTCTACTTTCTTTACCTGTATAATCTGTATTTTGCATTTAGCGACATCGAAACCTTTCAGGTTGTTATGAGGAATGATTATACGTGAAAAGCCCAGCTTCTCCGCTTCAAGGATACGCTGCTCAATACGGTTGACCGGACGTATCTCGCCCGACAGGCCGACTTCGCCACACATACATACTCCCTGTTCGATACTGATATCGAGACTCGACGAAAGCACGGCACTGATAACAGCCAGGTCGATGGCCGGATCGTTTACTTTCAAACCTCCGGCAATATTGAGGAACACATCTTTTTGTATCAGTTTAAACCCGGCCCGTTTCTCAAGGACAGCCAGCAACATATTCATTCGCCGGAGATCAAACCCCGTTGCGCTGCGTTGCGGCGTACCATAAACGGCCGAGCTTACCAATGCCTGCGTTTCGATCAGGAAAGGACGGATGCCTTCGATCGCAGCAGCGATAGTCACACCGCTCAGTCCTTCGTGATTCTGGGTAAGCAATAATTCGGAGGGATTGCTGACCTCGCGTAAACCGTTCTGCCGCATTTCGTAGATACCGAGTTCCGCCGTACTGCCGAAACGGTTTTTGATACTGCGCAGAATGCGGTACATATAATGTTGGTCGCCTTCAAACTGAAGCACCGTGTCGACAATATGCTCCAATACCTTAGGCCCGGCAATGCTTCCTTCCTTATTAATATGGCCGATCAGCAAAACGGGCACACCGCTCTCCTTGGCATATTTCAGGATAGCTGCGCTACACTCACGTACCTGTGAGACGCTACCGGGTGACGACTCCACGATCTCCGTATAAATTGTCTGGATAGAGTCGATGATCATCAGATCCGGCTGTACGTTTCGAGCTTGCACGAAGATTTGTTCGAGGTTTGTTTCACAAAGGATGAAACAGTCAGGATTTTCATGAGCCAGACGATCGGCACGCAGTTTGAGCTGTCGGCTGCTTTCTTCACCGGATACGTACAACGTCTTTAGCCCGTTCAACCCCAGGACGGTTTGCAGCACCAGCGTAGACTTACCGATACCCGGTTCACCGCCGATCAGCACCAGCGAACCTTTCACCAGACCGCCACCGAGGACACGGTTCAGCTCCTCATCTTTCAGATCGATACGGGATTCTTCTTCGGAAGTGATGTCGCGCAATAAGACCGGACGCACTTTTTCGTTATCGGTTACTCCGGGGATAATACGTTTTGCCGAAGGTTCTTTGGTAGCAACGATCTCTTCCACATACGTGTTCCATTCGCCGCAATTAGGACATTTGCCCACCCATTTAGGAGAGTCTGCTCCACAATTGGAGCAGACATATACTGTTTTTGTCTTAGCCATACATCTTTAAGATTTGGCGTAAAGATAGGAAAAGTTAGCCAAATAAGTCGAGTGTAAGTTGTTTCTTCTCCGCTTCCAGCTTGCGCAGGTGGCGCTTGCCCTGGGGAGTAACGATTTCAAGTTTGTCGAAACGGGTACGGATCACCGTAGTCACTGTATAGCTGACGTTGATCGTTTCGCCCAATTCGCTTAGCTTACGTGCAATTTCCAATACGCAGTCGATGCACATGCCGCTGGTGAAGGATATCTTTTCGTCGAACATCTGCTTTTTGAAATCTTCGTCGCACATATAGAAGTCGATCGTTTCGCCTCCCTTGTTATAAATACCTTTCCAACGGTAACGGCTGTCTTTCAATACTGGTGAAATAATTTCGATCGTAGCTTTGTTATCTTTGATCGTAGGCAGGTCATCCGAACGCAGGATAAAGTAATCGAACTGTTCACGTTTCACTTCCAGCGAACCGGAGCGGCTGCGGTTGTTCTCGTTCAATTCGCGCACGTTTATCTTCGTCACCTTGGGATAACCTTTCAGCGCTTCATAAAAATTGGACTTGCATTTGCTGAACTTCGGCCATGAAGATAAAAGCTCGATCAACTCACGCGGGATGAGTGCACCGACCTGTTTCAGCTTGAGAGAACGCTTCAGCAGCGCTATTTCCTTCTGCATATTCTCCTCATCGGCGTTTGTCCGGTCGGCAATGGGTTGTCCTCCAACCGACAGGGTCGGACGCGTCAGAACCTGCATCAATATATTCAATACCACGGAGATAGCACGGGAACTTTCACCGCCTATCGGCCATACAACCCTGTATCCGCTTTCCTGTAGAACAGGTTCGCAATGGGCAGTCATCTTCACATCCAACATATCAGCCAACACACGGATCATGGAAAGTATCTCCTTTTCACAACGGTGTTTGATCATAGCGTCCATATAGCCGGACTTATCGTTAAAAGAATAACGAAGTTCAAGTTTGTTTGCAAACTTTATCATAGAGTCATCATGTTATTTATCCAAAATCCTGCTAATTACTTTACGGGTTGTTCTTTCGGTTTACGATCGAAGAACGGGTTTTTAGAAGAGGCACTGACAGGGATAGCCATTACACATTTGCTCTCTTCTCCCAACCACCCCAGACGCTGGGCAGCCAGCCCGGCACTGAACATGACGCGGGTATCCAGACGCAGATCGGAAGCTGTAGCACAGGCAGAGCCGATGGCAATCCCCAGATCCACCGAATTAATGGTGCATGGAACCGTTGCCGGTTTCTCTACGCAGGTATCAAACCCGCAATGTGCGCAATTCAATCCCTGTACCTGCTGGCCAGTTCCCAATATGACTACAGCTTCTGCACTCAGTATATTGTCCGCATCACGCAGGAAAAACTTTAATCCGGTTTCGGCAGCCACTTTCAGCATCTCTTCAGACAGTAGATGGATATCTTCACCGGTCACCATAGCCATTTCTATAATGTCAATACCTTTCCCTTTTGGAGCTGTCCGGGCAGCGGTCATCATCTGACGTACAGCTGTTAACACGTGTTCGTGTCGTATCTCTCTTTCGTTTTGTATCATCTTATTATTGGTTTAGCAGGAACAAAGATACACTTTTACTCGTTTTCAAGTTCAAGATTTGTCATCTTTTCTGTGATGGCAAACGGATAACCGGGATATTCGTACAAGCTGAAACGCGGTTCGGTTTCCCCTTCGCAATAATTCCAGATACTTCGATATTCCTTTACATCCTCTCCCATTTCTTCCAACTGCCGGAGATAGGCTGCCACCGATTTATTTTCGACAATAAAAACCTCTCCCATTTTATTAATGATCGGGCTGTGGCGGCGTCCTGTATCATGATCGAACTTAAGGATACGTTTTCCTTCAGAGGTGAGTCCCACCGTTTTAAAAGTCATACTCTTACCTATGGCCGGCAGATTCAGCACGCTACGGTCTGTCGCTGCAAACAGCAGATGATTCTCTTTCAGGAAATTGACAAGCTTCTTTCCTAAAGGACGTTTATTGGTTACGATATCATCTAATTCTGCCAGCTTATTTTCAGGTACTCTCCCGAAGATCTTTTCTTCATATTGTTCCTGAAGTGAACGGCTGTTGGGTGTGAACACGGCATAGTTCTCGTTAAATCCTTTGACAGAGAATGTATAATAACAAATCACCCCGACAGAGTTAAGTGTCTGCCGCAGTTTAGCCGTATGTCCGCGACGGGAAGCAGCAACCGTATACACCAGCTGATTTGTTATGACCCATCCGGCATCCAATATCGCCCGGATAGCCCGCTTAGCCTCCGGTGTTACTTCTAATGGAGACTGAAAATGTGTCTGAATAATAAACTGTGATACACCGACTGCCGATGCCTTATCCTTAAACTCTTTCAGGATTGCCACCAGTTCGTCGGTAATACGCAAAGGCAGGTAAGCCAGCAGACGCGATCCCAAACGAACCCGCTGCAATTCAGCCAGCTTTTCACCTTCCGGGCGATCCTCGTTGGCTTTACGCTTGCGGACAGCCATCTTATAGACTGCTTCCAATATTTTACGTAAGGTCGCATTCTGGCTCATCAAAGCATCCCCTCCGGTGATCAGGATATCCCGCAACTGGGCATCTTCTTCGAAATAATGCATCAACCGGCGAAGTTTCTTATCCCAGGTTTCTTTCGGCTTCAACGCTTCAAAATCGAAGTTCAGCCGTTCGCTCTGGAAGTCATACATGCGCTGGCAGGAAGCACAGAGACCGCCACAGGCGCGTCCCATCGAGTCGGGTATCAGAATGGCTACTTCCGGGTAACGGCGATGGATATTATGTCCTTCAGGCAACAACCATCCGGCGGCATTCGGTTTGCTGGCTTCCACGATGTCCTCTTTTTCCCAGGCTTTGATACTGCCATAGGTATCTACCAGCTCATTCGAGTAAAGTATATAAGAACGGACTGTTTCATCGTCAAATCCTTCTATCCCCGGATTCAGCAAAGACAAATAATAAGGAGTAACGAAGAATGGCATTCCTTTCTTTTTGGCACGTAGCAACAAATGCATCATTTCTTCCGAAAGGGATTCACCCAGAAAATAGTTTAGCTCTGTCGGGCTTTTTATAGCCATCGACAAATGGAAACGTGCCGTATCCCACCATTTCCGAACCTGATTATACTTTTCCTCATAACTCATTTCGGGGGTAAACTGGTAACGGGAAGAAGGGGCCGTACGGCGTTCTATCTTCCGGATCAGCCGTTTTATAATACGTTCTTTATTGGCTTCACGAATAGCAATGACCTCTTCATCCAAACCAGTCGGCCAACGGTTCATTTGCCGTTTCACCAGCGAACGGTCTGTTTCAATCGTTTCCGGATGCTCCAGCAGCTTGAACTGATGGTAAAGATCAATAAACAGATCAGAAGAAATCTCATCCGTAAGTTTACCTGCCAGTAATTGCCATAGATAGGTTATCGTTTGTATCGACAGCTCCTGTCCCGTCGATAGTTCATCGATCGGGGAACCGTCATATTCTATTAAAAGTAAAATACGTTTCGCGACGGCATTTCCCATATTACCACCTCCTTCATTGACAGCTATCCTGGAAGACACAAACGATCGTAGAGCCTCTCTGAACAATTTTATGTTCCTGCTCTCTTCCGCCATTGCTACCAAATGAGGAAAGTCTCTGTTAAATACTTTTAGTAAATAAGAATTGTCGTACGTTAGTTCTTTTCTTTTAATCATAAACATCACTGCTTTTTAATAGATTGGAATAATTCAAGTCTCAGATCGCTTATTCAAAGGGATTACATTATATTAAGGATAGTTCATTTCCCGAATCGCAAATAACAGATGAAGAAGCTCAGACTTTTACACTTGTCCACAAATATAACATTTTTCATCGAAAAGCAGCGAATATTTAATGGAAAAACATTCTAATTTATGATATAACCGGAGCAAAATGACAACCTTTTTACTGTTCGATTACATTTTGGTTGCATTTTTCCCTGTTTCAGTTGATACAAGTCACTTCTACTTTCACATACGTCTTGAAAAAAGAGCGATAACGTTTGCATTTATCAAAAACTATATTTATATTTGTGACAAAGTAATATTTGAGGTTAAGACCTCTTGTTTTAGGTAAAGGTATTGGTCATTATAAGAATTAAAAAGTCTACTTGTGAAAGTAGACTTTTTGTTTTATAGGACTGTTCACTAAGACAGTCTTTTTATTATCTTTGCAAAGTTTTGATTGATGCAACATTATTAATTATTAAAAAATCACCTATGAACAAAGCAGAACTGATTGCAGAACTGGCTGAAAGAGCCGGATTGAAAAAGCAAAAAGCAGCTAAAGTATTAGATGCTTACATGGAGATCGTGACTGAAAAAATGTCCAACAACGAAGAAGTCGTTCTTATTGGGTTTGGAACATTAATACCCAGACCTCAAACTAGTCGCTTGGCTCGTAATCCCAAAACAGGTGAGCCTGTTATGATCAAGCCAAGAACAACCGTGAAGTTCAAACCGGGAAAGTTCTTACTAGAAGCGATGAACGGTAAAAAGTAATAGATCCGTTTTAAAAAGCTAGAAACGGCAACGCAGGTTGTCGTTTCTAGTAAATTATTATTGAACCGAACCTTTATCTTAACACAAATGTAACATCTATTTCATCCATCCGAAACAACAATGGCGTTCCTTTGCAGGAAAATAATTAATTTTGTAAACAATGAAATGAGTTTTTCATTTCAATATAAATAAAAAAGACTATGGACATGCCCCGAATTCTTGTTGTGGACGACGAAGAGGACTTGTGCGAGATCCTCAAATTCAATCTGGAAATAGAAGGATATGAAGTAGATACCGCTTTCAGCGCGGAAGAAGCACTTAAGAAAGACCTATCCGTATATCAGTTACTTTTACTCGATGTGATGATGGGAGAAATCTCCGGATTCAAAATGGCCAGCATTTTAAGGAAAGACGAAAGCACGGCTAACACGCCTATCATCTTCCTGACGGCCAAAGATACGGAAAACGATATGCTGACCGGCTTCAATCTGGGTGCAGACGATTATATTTCAAAACCGTTTTCCATCCGGCAGGTTGTCGCACGTGTTAAGGCCGTGTTACGCAGAACTACAGAAAAAGAGAAAACCACCGTAAATGAACTTCTCGAATACGAAACACTGGCACTGGATATAAAACGTATCAAGGCTTCTGTCGACGGAAAAGAAATTCCGTTGACCAAAAAAGAGTTTGAGATATTAAAACTATTGCTGGAAAACAAAGGGAATGTATTTTCACGTGAAGAAATCCTGTCGCGCATCTGGAAAGATGAAGTATATGTACTGGATCGCACCATTGACGTGAATATCACCCGCCTTCGGAAAAAGATCGGCCCTTACGGAAAAAACATTGTCACCCGCCTCGGCTTCGGTTATTGTTTTGAATGCTAATACCCGTCATTTGAATTATGGTAAAGAGAGAGAATATGAAGAGCAGAATACCGTTCAGCCAACGGTTGTTCTGGTCTGTTTTTGTGATGTTTCTGGGATTTACGGTCTGCTTTCTGTTGTTTCAGTATCAGCGGGAGCGCGAATTCTCACAGGAGAAGTTGAATAATGTATTAAGTAACTATAATTACCAGCTATTCCGACGTACACAACAGCAAGGCACCGATATTGACAAAACCGTAAAGCAGTTCATTGAAGATATTCCGCAGAAGGATTTACGTGTGACGATCATCAATCCTGAAGGGAAAGTGCTTTTCGATAACAGCGGAACCGAAGAGTTCAACAACCATAACGACCGCAGCGAGGTACGCAAAGCCCGTTTATATAATGACGGTTTTGCCATCCGCACATCCGGCTCGACAGGTAGAAGATATTTTTATTCAGCCAGCAACATCGGCGGTTACATCTATCGTTCGGCACTGCCTTACGATCCGTATGTACAAAGTGCCCTGTCGACCGACAAGGACTTTATTTATTTCATGGTGCTGATGACCCTGATCTTCTTCTTCGTCCTCTCCCGCTTCACTTTCAGCATCGGGCGAACGATATCCAAACTACGGGATTTTGCCCTGAATATAGAGAAGGACAGGATACCGGAAACGGATTACATGTTCCCCAACGATGAGCTGGGCGATATATCGAGGAACATCATCACTTTATACCATCGCCAGCAAAAAGCAAAAGATGAACTTTCGATGGAACGCGAGAAACTGATCAAGCACTTCCAGTATGCCAAAGAAGGGTTTGCCATGTTTACCGCAGAAGGGAAAGAGATCCTTTCCAATATTCTCTTTATCCAGTTCTTCAACGTGGTTTCCGACAGCCAGATCCGCCAGGCGGAAGAGGTGGTCGACATCCAGGAACTGGAACCGATCAAAGCATTTCTGAATAAGAATATCCCCAATACGAACCGGAAGCGGAAAGTATTGCGCGAGTCGGCGACTGTCGATAAGAACGGAAAGATTTTCCTGATCGAATGTATCCTGTTCCTGGATAACAGTTACGAGATATCGATCAACGATATTTCCCGCCAGGAAGAAGAAAGCCGTATGAAACGCCAGCTGACGCAAAACGTAGCACACGAGCTGAAAACCCCAGTCAGCAGTATACAGGGATATCTTGAAACGATCATCAGCAATCCGGAGTTGGCAGAAGACAAGCGTCAGTTCTTCCTCGAACGTTGCTACTCGCAAAGTACCCGCTTGACGGGTCTTCTACGCGATATCTCCGTATTGAACCGGCTGGATGAGGCTTCCGAACTGTTCGATCTGGCCGACACGAATATCTCCAGGCTGATCAGTGAGATACAAAAGGAATGCTCGAAAGAAATGGAAGAAAAGCAGATCACATCCGAAATCATCCTGCCGGGTGATCCGACCATTCATGGTAATTACTCTTTGCTGTATTCCATCTTCCGCAACCTGTATGACAATGCGATTGCTTATGCGGGAGAAGGGTGCAAGATCACGATCAACTGTTACAAGGAAGATCCTAAATTCTATTATTTCAGCTTCGCAGATAACGGAACGGGTATTTCGGAAGAGCACATCAACCGTATCTTCGAACGTTTCTACCGGGTAGATAAGGGACGAAGCCGCAAGGTAGGCGGAACCGGCCTGGGATTGTCGATCGTAAAGAACGGCGTTAATTTCCACAAAGGCCAGATATCTGCCAAAAGCAGCCCGGGAAAAGGAGTTACTTTCTTCTTTACGCTTAAAAAGAAGTTGTAGTAGATCCTGTGAACCATTCCTTAAATTCGGAAACACGAACTTTACTGACCAATATCTTCTCCGCGACAGGCACCTTCAGATTGACCGACAAACGTCCGTTAAACCAAAGGTCGATATCCAGAACTGCCTTTCGGGAGATTAGATATTGACGGTTTACGCGAAAGAACAGATTCGGATTCAGGCAATCCGACAATTCATCCAGTGTTTGTGTAAAAGTATATTCTTTCCCGTCCGTCACAACAGCCTTTACATTTCCTTCATGGATATAGAAAAACAGGATCATATCGACAGACAAAGGAAGTAGTTTATCCCCTTTGACCGGAACGAGGAAATGGGTTTTGTAACTCTCCTGTCGCTTCAGTACGCTGATAAGGCTGCTGTAATCCGGTCCTTTCACCGGCGACTCGGCTTTCAGCTGTCTCAATTTACCGATCGCTTTACGGATATCGCTTTGCCCGATAGGCTTCAACAGATAATCGATGCTGTTCACCTTGAAAGCACGCAGGGCATATTCATCATAAGCCGTCGTAAAGATGATCGGACAGGTGATATCGACATGTTCGAATATTTCAAAAGAAGAACCGTCGGCCAGATGAATATCCAGGAAGATCAATTCCGGCATCGGATTGGCACGAAACCATTCGATACTTTCAGTAATACTATCCAGCACGGCTATGATCTCTATGTCGGGAGCCTCATCACACAGGAGTGCCTTCAGATTGCGAACGGCCGCTTTCTCGTCTTCAATGATTAATGCATTCATATCAATGGAATGGTTACAGTAAATGTATTATTGTCTTCACGCACTTCGATCTCCTCTTTAAATAACAGGCGGTAGCGTTTTGCCAGGTTCGACAAACCGATCCGCATGCCGCTGCTGGCCGTCAGTTTACGCTGGATCGGATTACCGACCGTTAAGTGTTTCCCCTCCGAACAGATACGGATGGTCAGCGGATGGCGGTTACTGATCTCATTATGCTTGACGGCATTTTCAACCAGCAACTGAACCGACATAGGCGGGAGCTGGCAAAGCATAGCCCCTTCCTCAATCCGGATATCGAACGACAGATTATCTTCATAACGCATCTTCAACAGGAACAGGTACGCATCGACAAACTCCATCTCTTCCTGCAAAGTAACACTCTGGCATTCGTTCTCCTGCAAAGTATAGCGAAGCACACGGGAAAGCTCCTGCAGATAATCCTGGGCTTTATCAGGTGTCTCGCGGATCAGCGAACGCAGCGTATTCAGCGAATTGAAAAGCATATGGGGATTCAGTTGGTTCTTCAGGGCTTCGTATTGATTGACCAGGTTCTCCGTCCGCAACTGCTGGTTCTCGATCAACACCTGCTGGCTTTTGCGGATCAGATGGATCATATAACAACTGCCTGTCACAATACAGGTGATGATAAAGTCACGCAACGGATGCAGATAATGATGCACCATCGCATCAATGGCCGGGATATCGAAATGATGATGCAGGAAGACAAAACCCTGCCCCAACAGGTTACTCATTACCCAGGTCATGCAGAAAGACAGCATCATCTTCAGCCAGGTGATACGTGCCGTCGCCCGGTTAAACCCGAACAACAAAGTGTTGAGCGTAAACAGGATCAGCAGGGAAACGAACGTGAAAAAAACCTCGTTGGCAACATCGGCCAGCCGCATCCCCGGAAACAGGTTATCCTGCCCGGAATGATCGAACAGGGAGATCATTTCCGGGAAATGAGTCAGGAACGCCACCACTACGGAAATGACGATCACCGCCAGTTTATATTTATCTACATTTAGCTTCATGCCACAAAGATACTTATTTCTTTTCTACGCGCGCCGTAACATACATGCCGGGACGAAAACGTTCGTTATTTCCTTTTACCCGTGCATATATTTCAAGAGAGCGGTTGACGGCATCCACTTCTTGTCCGATGGAGAGCAGGGTGGCATCAAAGGTTTGTTTACCCATACCGTTTACGCGGAACTGGATACGGCTTCCGGGGGTCAGGTCGTCCAGGTCTTTTTCGTAAGCGGTCAGGCAGAGCAGGGTTTCCCCTTTGTCGATCACATCACAGACCGGTTCGCCGGCATTGAGATATTTGCCCAGATTGATTGTCATTCCGGCCACATATCCATTCAGCGGAGATTTCACTTCAAGATAAGGATGGATCCCGCTTTTCAACAGATCAGCGGGATCGACACCGAGGATCGTCAACTGGGCGGCAGCGGCTTCCAGGCGGCTTTTCATCGACAGATAATCTGCCTTACTCTGCTGAAAACGTTTCTGGGAAGCGGCTTCCTGCGAGCTTAAACGCTCCTGCCGATGGAATTCGGCTTCCAGATATTCCGCTTGTGCATGCGCTTCGAGATAATTTTGCTGGAGAGTGATAAAATCAGGGTTCTCCAACGTTGCCAGGACAGTACCTTTCCGCACATAGTCGCCCGGCAGCAGAGATGTTGCATGTACGGTTCCCCCCATCGTCAGCGTAACGGTGGCATGACGCTGAGGGGGAACGATCATTTTCCCGTTAAAGGAAGAATGATTCGGCATGGCAGTAGCAGAGGTGACGGCATCCACAACAGGCTCTTCGGCTACTGGCTGAACATCTTTTGCCGGTTCACTCATTTCCGCTGCAGGTACATTTATTGTTTCTATATTATCCTTTTCCTGTACAGGAGTATTGCAGGCTGCCAGTAATAAAGCAGCAACAGGTATCAGTATCGTTTTCATATTATGATCTTATTGTATTATATTTTACAGTGATAAAACTACATTCGAAAGGAATATCCTTTTCCTTCGGGAGAAACGTTAACTTCTTTCGGAAGAAAATCGAATTTCATCCGAAAGAAACCCGGTCAGTGCGTATATAGCTCCAGTTCCAGCGCGGAGATATTGTAATTGTAAACAGATTCGATATATCCCCTTTTTATCTCCCGCGCGCTGTTTAGGCTCTGCACGAACTGCATAATATCCGTTTCACTCTCGCGGAATTGTATCTGCGCACTCTTTAGCAAAGCATCGGCTTCCGGTAAAGCTCCCGTCGTGTAATAACGGATACTTTCACCTTGCTGGCGAAGCATTGCCTGCAGTTCGTCTATCTTATTACTTAGCTGGCGCGTACTTGCTTCCGCTTCCGTACGGGCGATATAAGCATCTATCCGAGCCTGCCGCGTACGACTTTGCTGCGGAAAGAACAGGATCGGGAACGAAACGCCGACCATCCAGGAGTTCAGCCCGCTCAACGGCGCTATTTTCTGGCGGATATAACCGACCGACAGCTCCGGAAAGAAACGGCTGCGCTCCACGTTGAGCATCGCTTTCTTTTCGTCTGCCGTACTTTGGAAATATCCGACATGCGCATCCGACAGCACAGCAGTTCCGGTTTCTGCCGGGAACAAAGCCAGCGTACTGTCAGCGGGGACGATCGGCTGGTCGGCATAACAAGCCCAGGTAAACCGGCGCGCGGCCAGTTGCAACTCTTCTTCCGACTGCATCAGGCGGGTACGCAGATCTGCGGCAAGCGTGGTTGCCATATTCCGTTCCAGCAAGGTGATATCACCCTGTTCGTAACGGAGTTGACCGGCTTGTTGCAGACGTGCGGCCAGCTCATTCTGTTCGCGGTAAAGGGAACGGAGATTGGCTGCATATTGATAATAAGCCCAGGCACGCTTCACTTCGGCGATGATTTCCTTTTTCACCATATCCCGATAGTATTCGCCGGTTTCGATCTGTTTGCCGACAAGCGTATTCTTATAGAACGGAGTGAGCAAAGAACCCAGCGACTGGGTCACTTCGATCTGATTATCGTTGCGCGTCTCGCCATTGATCTGTCCCCATGAATAGCTGACCGATGTCGGAGCCAACTCCCACGATTCGCCACGGGCAGTACGCGAACGGTCTATGGCGGCCGATGCCGTTTTCAGACGCGGGTGATTCTGCAGGGCGACAGACAACGCTTCATCCAGCGAAACCACATCCGCCCGTCCGGCCGTATCATTCTGAGCCCAAGCCGGGAAAGCCAGAAGAGCAAGCCCCAGGATCATCGGCAACGCCTTTACTCCTCTCCCTTTCCGGATCTTCTTCCATAAGAACGGGAATGAATTTACCAGCCGGTAAAAGACTGGGATAATCAATAAGGTAAGGACGGTAGAAACAATCAGCCCCCCGATCACCACAGTCGCCAGCGGACGCTGCACTTCGGCTCCGGCCGACCGGGCAATCGCCATCGGCACAAATCCCAGGGAAGCGACCAGCCCTGTCAAAAAGACCGGACGCAGCAGGTGCGGACAGCCTTTAGCTATAATACGGTTCGTACACATATAATATTTATTTCGTTTACGCAGATCGTTAAAGTGATTGATCATCAGGATACCATTCAGTACCGCCACACCAAACAAAGCTATAAATCCCACCCCGGCCGAAATGCTGAAAGGCAAACCGCGCAGCCAAAGCGCCGCGATACCGCCGATAAGCGACAAGGGGACGGTTGAAAAGACCACCAGCGTATAAGTCACGCTCTTGAAAGCAAAGAACAACAACAAAAGAATCAGTGCCAAAGCCACCGGAATAACGATCAGCAAGGTATTAATGGCATTCTGCAGGTTCTCGAACTGGCCGCCGTATTCAAAATAATAGCCGGGCTTCAGCTTGATATTCTTATCCAATGTATCCTGAATGTCGGAAACGACCTGCTGAATATCCGCATCGCGCACATTCACCCCGATCACAATACGGCGTTTGGTGGCATCCCGGTTAATCTGGAGCGGCCCGTTCACCAGTTCGATGTTCGCCACTTCGCTCACCGGGATCTGGATGCCTTCCGCCGTACGGATAAACAGTTTATCCAGATTCAGGTCAGATACTTTATCCTTATCGAGACGGAGCACCAGATCGAAGCGGCGTTCATTCTCAAAAATCACGCCGGCAGCTTCACCGGCATAAGCCGTGCGGACAATCGTATTCAGTTCCTCTATATTCATCCCGTAGCGGGCAATCTTGGCGCGATCGTATTTAACCACCAGTTGCGGAAGTCCCATTGCCTGTTCCACGATCACGTCGGCCGCCCCGGATACTTTCTCAACAAAGGCGGACGCTTCTTTCGCTTTCGCATAGAGTTCTTCCATGTCTTCACCATACAGTTTGATGGCTATATCCGCTTTGGCACCCGTCATCAGTTCGTTGAAACGCAACTGGATCGGCTGGCTGAAATTAAACTCGGCACCCTCGATCGGTTCAAGAGCCGCCTTCATCTTCTCCACCATCTCGGCACGGCTCGATGCGGAAGTCCATTCCTTGAAAGGCTTCATGATGATCATTATATCGGCATCTTCCACTGCCATCGGATCGGTAGGCACTTCCGCCGTTCCTATCTTGGCAACCACGTGTTTAATCTCGGGGAACTGATCCATCAATGTCTTTTGTGCCTCGCCGGACAATTCGATGCTGCGGGTCAGCGAACTTCCCGCCGGAAGCGTCATCTGCATGGCAAAGTCCCCCTCATCCAGGGTCGGGATAAACTCGGCCCCCAAACGGGTAAACAATAACAAGGAAGCCGCCAGCAAAGCAAAGGCAGAACCGATCGTCGCCCAGATATGATGCAGGCAGAAACGCAAGCTGCTTTTATATACCCGGTTCAGTTTCTCAAAAAAACGATCGGCAAAAGTAGGTTTGGATGAAATAGTCCGTTTCAGGAATAAAGAAGCCATCATCGGCACATAGGTGAGCGAAAGGATTAACGCGCCGATAATACAAAAGACAAGGGTCTTTGCCATCGGTGTAAAGTATTTTCCCTCGATGCCGGTCAACGTAAGGATCGGGAAAAAGACGATCAGGATAATCAGCACCGCAAACGTGGCACTTCGCACCACACCGCTTGCCCCGGCTTCCACTTCCTTGTCCATCTCGACTTTCGACAGTGTCCGTCCGGCAAGCCGCCGGGTATAAATATGTGCCAGGATCCCTTCCACGATCACGATCGAGCCGTCCACAACGATACCGAAGTCGATAGCCCCCAAGCTCATCAGGTTGGCCGACACACCGAATATACGCATCATAATAAAACCGAACAGCATCGCCAGCGGAATAACGGAAGCCACGATCAGCCCGGCGCGGATATTCCCCAGAAAGATAATCAACACGAAGAAGACGATCAGGGCACCTTCTATCAGGTTCCGTACAACCGTCGAGATATTGCGGTTTACCAACTCCGAGCGGTTCAGGTAAGGCTCCACGCTGACACCTTCGGGAAGCATCTTCTGTACCTTATCGACACGCGCTTCCAGCTCTTTCGTCACCAGATTGGCATTGGCGCCTTTCAGCATCATGGCGATACCGCCCACACATTCGCCCTCGCCGTCTTTCGTCATGGCACCAAAACGCTTCGGTGCTCCGAAACGGACTGTTCCGACATCGCTGATATGGATAGGGATGCCTCCCCGGTTGGTTATCACGATACGTTCGATATCTTTTGTATCGCTGATCATCCCTTCGGAACGGATATAATAGGCCCGGTTCACTTTTTCGATATAGCTACCGCCTGTATTCTGGTTGTTGCTGTTGAGGGCGGCATACACATCACTGATAGTAATATTCAACGAATACAAAGCGTCAGGGTCGACCGCCACTTCATACTGCTTCAGATAACCGCCGAAACTATTGATCTCTACAATCCCCGGAATACCGGAAAGCTGCCGTTTAACGATCCAGTCCTGGATAGTACGCAACTCCATCGCATCGTATTTATCTTCATAACCCGGAGCCACTTTCAATACATATTGGTAGATCTCCCCCAGCCCGGTGGTTATAGGCATCAGCTCCGGCGTTCCCAGCTCTGGCGGGATTTCACCGGACACGGTTTGTATCTGTTCGTTGATCAACTGCCGGGCATCCAATGTAGGTACGCTCTCCTTGAATACGACCGTTACGAGCGACAGCCCGAAACGGGATACGGAGCGTATCTCTTCTACATTCATAATATTGCTCATGGCAATTTCTATGGGAAAAGTAATCAGTTGTTCTACTTCCTGCGGGGCAAGGGTCGGCGAAACAGTCACGATCTGCACCTGGTTATTGGTTATGTCCGGTACCGCATCGATAGGAAGCGTCAACATTGCATAAATTCCACCGATCAGCAGAAACAGCGTCGTAAGCCCGACGAACAACTTTTTGTGGATAGAAAAATGTACAATTGCTTTAAACATCACTTTGTAATTTAAAATAATATTACAAAGCTAGCCAGACGGAAAGGGATTACATATAATAAAATACTGAAGCTGACGGAATGGGAGGTGAAGTGTACCTATCAGCATTTAAACGGAAAGGGGAAAAATAATCCGGAAAAGATCAGAGCTATAGTCTTCCTGAAAAGGGGTACATGCGTGTGTAAAAAAGGGGTACATGCGTTTGGTAAAAGAATACAGGCTCTTATTCGTGATCTCTTCCGGAATTAAATCTTATACGACATCGTCTTTTTCGTTGAAGTCGTCGGCTTCCTGGTTACCGCCTTCGATAGTTTCTGTTACGTCCTTGATGTCGCCCGTTGTATATCCGTCCGACAAGACTGAAGCATCGGAAGCCATCGCTTCGTCGGTCAATTCGGCACTCTCGTCCCACAATGTTTTCATTATCTTTGTCATAACCATTGATTTTAATTAGTTAATACTTTAGTTTAACAAAGCTGGTAAGGAAATTGTTGTCCCCAGCCGGGAATTATTCCCCGTAATTGACGGGTGCCGTCAACGAGGGGTGACGATTACCGTCAACGGGAGGTGATGACCATCGTCAACGAGGGGTGACGGATGCCGTCAACGGGAAGACTAGAGCGTCGTATAAACGATCGAGTCTACCGCATGAGATAAAATATAGGCTGCCGGCGTGGCATTCACTGCCGAATAGCCCTGTTTCAACTCCTCGATTGCCGGCCCCTTACCCGCACCTAATACCGGAACAAGCAGTGGAGAACCGTTCAGTATGATCGGGCCGGTCATCGTGATACGGAACTGCCCGGTTTCCGGATGCTGCGAAACGGCATAATTGCGGCTGTCCGTCAGCAACGGAAGATTATCGGGAAAGATAGAGGCCGTATGCGAATCCCCTCCTATTCCCAGAATGATACAATCAAAATAAGGGAACTGGCCGTGGCGGGGCAGATATTCCTTTACAATACGCGAATAACGCATGGCCTCCGTACCCGGCTCCACCTCACCGTGAATACGATGGATATGATCCCGAGGGATCTGGAGAGGTTCGAACAGCAATTTGTTCGCATGTCCGAAATTACTATCCGGATCGGTCGGGGCCACACAACGTTCGTCTACCCAGAAGAAACGCAGACTATCCCAATCGATCTTATCCCTGTATTCATCCACCCAAAGGGCGAACATCTTCTTAGCCGTTTCCCCGCCGGAAAGGGCGAGGTTGAACGGCTTTTGATCTTCCTTCCGGGCCATATAAGTCATCAACTGACTGGTCAATGCCCGGAGAGCTTCTTTGTTGTCTTTATAATTCTCTATTTTCATACGCTTCATTTTTTAGCCGCACGAATCGCAGGGAGCTCCCATCGAATCGGCGCCCAGGTTCATTCTCTCTATCGGCCCGTTCTGTCCGGGTTCATAGAAGTACAGCCGCTTCGATCCTTCTTCTTTCCAGTGATGCAGGATCGGATCGATAAAACGCCAGCTGGCTTCCAAAGCGTCGCTGCGGGCATACAGGGTCGAATCGCCCAGCATGGCATCCAGCAGCAACCGTTCGTAAGCATCCGGCAGATGAGTCTTTGAAAGCGAGTCGTAACGGAACTCCATTCCGACCTGCTTCACCGTAAATCCGGCTCCCGGCATCTTCAGCCCGAAACGCAAGGTAATGCTTTCGTCCGGTTGGATACGGATCACCAGCTTATTACAGGAGCTTCCCGAACACTGTCCGGCAAACAACTGGTGCGGGGTCGATTTAAAATGTATAACGATCTCCGACGACTTCTCCGGCAGTTTCTTCCCAGTGAAGAAGTAGAACGGTACGCCGCTCCACCGCCAGTTATCGATAAAGAACTTCATACCGACGTAAGTCTCCGTATTCGAGTCGGGAGCCACGTTCTTCTCCTCGCGATAACCGTCGTACTGTCCCCGTACCACCCACTCGTTCATTTCGCGGATCGTATAAGGACGGATCGAACGGAACACCTTCACGATCTCGTCACGGATCGGTTCCGGATCGAACACGGAAGGCGACTCCATCGCAGCAAAAGCCATCAACTGCATCAGGTGATTCTGTATCATGTCGCGCAAAGCGCCGGCACCGTCGTAATACTTGCCGCGATTCTCCACACCCAGCGTCTCTGAGGCACTGATCTCGATCGAGTCGACATAGTTGCGGTTCCAGAGAGGTTCGAATATGCCGTTCGAGAAACGGAGTACCAGGATGTTCTGTACCGTCTCCTTTCCCAGATAATGGTCGATACGGTAGATCTCTTTCTCATCGAAGATACGACACAGATGCTGATTCAGGTTCTGCGCTGTCTCCAGGCTCGTACCGAAAGGCTTCTCCACGATTACCCGGCGCCATCCGTCTTCCGACGCAGCCACATTCATACCGTTCTCCTGAAGATACTTCGGGATCAACTCGTACATCAACGGCGGAGTCGCAAGATAATAGATCACCTTGTCGGGAAGATTTTCCTGCTGTTGCAAAAGATGGATACGGTCTTTCAGTTTTACATATTCGGCTGTGTCGGTCGAATCGAATGCCTGGTAGAAAAGTATCCGGAAGAAGTTATCCAGATCTTCGCTGTTTGTTTCCTTATTTCCCCGTGCTTCCAGTATATGTTTACGTTGTTCGGCACGGAACTCTTCATCCGTAAACGCGGTGCGCGCAGCACCCAGAATGGCAAAATGTTCGGGTAACATCTTGCTGATATACAATTCAAAAAGTGCCGGAAGCAACTTGCGCCCTGTCAGGTCGCCCGATGCCCCGAAAATAACAAGTAGCTGATCATTTGGTCTGTTCATCTTCACGTCCTCCACTTGTTAAACATTATAAGTTCCGGATACCGTGTTACCGCCTTCGCCCGTCCAGTTGGTATGGAAGAAGATGCCACGTTCGCGGTCTGTCCTTTCATAGGTATGGGCTCCGAAGTAATCACGCTGTGCCTGGATCAGATTGGCTGCCGAATGCAGGGTACGCAGTCCGTCGAAATAACTCAGGGCAGAGCTCATGGCCGGTAAGGCGACACCGCTCAGGGCACCTTCCGAAACAGTCTTACGCCAGGAAGGCAAAGCATTTTGTATCTTGGTGCGGAAGAAGTCATCGAACAGCAGGTTTTCCAGCTTCGGGTTCTTGCGGTAGGCTTCCGTTATCTTCTGAAGGAAGACGGAACGGATAATACATCCTTTACGCCATATCTGGGCAATCGTTCCGTAATCCAGCTCCCAGCCGTAATGTTCGGATGCACGGCGTATCAGGGAGAATCCCTGGGCATACGAGATCAGTTTGGAAGCATACAACGCCTGGCGTATCTCCTCCACAAACAGGTTCTCTCCCAACTCGACAGGCTCTGGATACAGGCCGGCTGCTTTCTCACGTTCGGCATAAAGGGCTGACAACAGACGGGCATAAACTGCTTCGGTAACCAGCGTCAGCGGGTCGCTTTCGTCCATAGCGGCAATCGCGCTCCACTTTCCGGTTCCCTTTTGTCCGGCCACGTCGAGTATCTTATCCAGCAACGGCTTACCGTCTTCATCGCGGAAACGGAGAATATTCTTCGTAATCTCGATCAGGAAACTGTCCAGTTCGCCTTTATTCCATTCTTCAAAGACAACCGACATTTCGTCGTCGTCCAATCCTTTACGGTTTTTCAGCAACGAATAGGCTTCGGAGATCAATTGCATATCCCCGTATTCGATACCGTTATGAACCATCTTCACGAAATGTCCGGCTCCTCCCCGTCCGATCCACTGGCAGCAAGGCGTACCGTCGTCCAGCTTCGCAGCGATACCCTGCAGGATATCCTTTACGATCGGCCATGCTTCGGGGGAACCGCCCGGCATAACGGAAGGCCCGTGAAGTGCGCCTTCTTCACCGCCTGAGATACCTGAACCTACGAAGTACAGGCCTTTTGCTTCCACTTCCTTCACACGGCGTTCCGTATCGTGGAAATCGGAGTTACCCCCGTCGATGATTACATCGCCCGGCGACATGTGGGGCAATAATTGTTCGATCATCTCGTCTACCGGCGCACCGGCTTTGATCATCATCATGATGATACGCGGACGCTTTACGGCATCCGTCAGTTCTTCGATCGAATGCGTGGCGATGAAGTTCTTCCCTTTACCGCGACCATTCACAAAACGATCCACCACACCTTCCTCACCGGGAAAGTTGCGGTTATATACAGCAACGGTAAAACCTTTGCTTTCCATATTCAGAGCCAGGTTCTCGCCCATTACGGCAAGCCCGATCAGTCCGATATCTGCTTTTTTCATGTTCTTTCTATTTTATATTTTGTTTTTATTGTTTTATCAATGCGAACAAATCGTTCAACGATTCGCTCATCGACGGGTGAGTATAAATACTATCCCGCAAAAATGTATAATCTTTTCCTGCCCGTATCGCCAGCGACACGAGGTTGATGACTTCCGTAGACTCCGCACAGAACAAAGTACACCCCAGTATTTCTCCTGTTTCCGTATCTACAATGGCTTTCAGCAGGCCGTCTGTCTGATCGAATGTTCGTGTGCGTGGAAATGCAGCAGCCGGAATACGGGCAATACTGACTTTCCTTCCCGAGTTAAGGGCTTCCTCCTCTCCCATACCGATGCGCGACAACGGCGGGTCGATAAATACGGAATAAGCCACACCCCGGCGGTCGTCTTTCGTACGGGTTCCTTTTCCGAACAGTTCATCCTTTATCACACGATAGTCATCCAGAGAAATATAAGTGAACTGAAGGCCGCCGGTTACATCGCCCATTGCCCAGATACCGGGCACGTTCGTACGAAGATGTTCGTCTACCAGGATGGCTCCCCGGTTGGAGAGTTGTATTCCGGCAGCTTCCGTATTCAAGCCTTCCGTATTCGGTTTACGCCCGGTGGCCAGCAGCACGGCTTCGGCAGAGATCTGCTTATCCAGTCCTTCTTTATTCTCTTTATATATTATAACAGCTTCCGCCCCGTTGTGTTCAATAGACTGAACCTGGGCATTCAGATGGATGGTAATTCCTTTCTTTTCGAGAACGGCTTTTACGGCTTCGGCGATATCCCGGTCTTCACGGGCAATGAACTTGTCCCCGCCTTCCAGTATGGTCACTTCCGAACCGAATCCGGCAAACATCGAAGCGAACTCCAGGCCGATATAACCACCGCCTACGATAACGAGCCGGCGTGGTAACTTGTCCAGTTCCATGATAGAGGTGCTGGTATATACGAAAGGATTTCCCTCCAGCCCTTTGATGGAAGGAAGGATAGTTGTGGCACCCGTATTGATAAATATCTTTTCACTTTCCAGCAGCAGGGCTTCGCCTCCCGCTTTTACTTCTATCTGATGAGGAGAACGGAAAGAGGCAACACCGGTATAAACCGTAACCGTATCTTTCGAATCGAGATTATCGAAATTCTTTTTACGCAAAAGGGCTGTCAGCTCCCGCTTTTCAGCAATCGCTTTACGGTATTCTTCCGCATATTGTTCAAAAGACGATGGTTTTCTGTACGAAATCACTTTCGACATGTGTACCAGCTTCTTTGTAGGGATACAACCTATATTGATACAGGTGCCGCCGTACATTCCGGCAGAACGTTCAATGATGGCCACATTCCATCCCCTTGATCCCAACTCTGCGGCAAGTGTCTTGCCGGCTTTCCCAAAACCAATGATTATCGCATCATACTTCTTCATCTTACATTTCTCCTCTTTTGACTTTGTTATTAACAGAACATTCGTTTTAACCTAATTGTTCGGAATTTTTTGTAATAACCGACAATTAATTGTTAACCTCCTCTCCTTAGAAAGTAAAAGCTAACAGTACAAAAGTAGAGAATACGTAGAGTTAAGGCGATGATAATTTTCCCTATAGAGTTGGCAATTTGTCTATTTGGGTCTCTTCTCCCTGATTTTTGTTCTTCTTCCGGTATTCGGTAGTACTCAATCCGGTTGCATTTTTGAAGAAGCGGCTGAACGTCGCCTGGTCTTCAAACCCCAACAACAAAGCGATCTCTTTGGAACTTTTCGAAGTGTAAAGCAACAAACGCTCCGCTTCCGCCTGCACACGATTGTGTATGACACGGATAGCAGACGGCTGTTGATACGTAGACAGTAAGTTGGCGAGTGTCTTAGGCGACTTGTTGAGCATATCGGCATACTCCTGCACCTGCTTTTTCTCCTTGAAATGGGTATCGACCAGGACATAGAACTTACGGATCGTCTCAAACTGCATCCCGTTTTCTTTCCTTACCCCCTGCCGGTTCTCCGCCACTCGCGTACATAATATAATAAAGCGCTTCAGCAATACACGGAGCATTTCATCCTGCAGATGGTCGCGGCTCTCGAATTCTTCACGCATGATCCCTGTCAGCGTCTCGATCTTCCGCCGTTCCTGATCCGACAAGTCGAATACGACCACATGCGATGATCCGTGGAACAACAACCCATTGCACGAAACTTCATGGTCGTTGCCATAGATACAATAGAAATTACTGTTGAACATCAAGGCAAAATACGATCCGTCCACCCGCACGAACTCCAGGTGATGCAGGTGCGATAAAGTGAGCAGCTGCCCGGCATTCAGTACCACCGCCTGATGGTCGACATCCAGTTCGAGCTGACCGGAAACCACCCATATAAATTTATACAATGTTTTGTCTTTCAATAAAGCCGGGTTAGCATCCAGCGAATCCGTTAAAACTACTTTCCCTTTGATCTTGCTGTTTTCAAATGATAAATTCATGGTATTCCTATACATTATATATTATTACCTCCATTCGGTAGGGATCTCACCCGTATTCCTGCGGAACCAGCGGGAGAAGGTATCGTGGTTGGCAAACCCTAGCATCGTAGCTATCTGCGAAGGACGCAGGCGGGTCTTCGACAACAGGTCTTTTGCTTCCAGCAATACAAACTCACTGATCCATTCGGCTGCCGATATTCCGGCCCCTTGTTTACACCGGATATTCAGCTCCTGCGAATTGATCCCTAACTTTTCTGCGTAAAAGTACGCAGGAGAATGGTGATATCGGCTAATTAATGTCGCAAATTGTTGGAAAAAGAGCGAATTTTCTGTTTTAGGCACTTCGGCGACTGCTTTTCCCTGCTGCAGGTTTATGATCAAAGCCCGTAACAACGACTCGACCACCTTGGCACGCATCTCCTTCATCTGCTCGATCTGCGACTCGACCAGGTGCAGGTAGGTTCTCGTCTCTTCAATTTCGTTGGAAGGGATATCACGGTACACAAGGCGTTGCCGGTTGATAAGCAATTCTTCGGAGACATAGACGATTATTCCGGAAAAACCGGTCGACTGGAAAGGTTTCACCTCAGTCACATCGTCACTGGCCACAAGTAGGAGTTGTCCGGCCGTTACATCATATACCTGATGCAAGGCATGGCAGTTAAAAGCACCTCCGGTACAGATCACGGCCAGTGTCCCCGACTCCAACGGAAGCAACTGGTAATTTTCACCATCTTTTACATATAGAATCTTCAGCGAACTTTCAAGCGTTAGCTCAGGCGTCGATACCGTATTGTAAAGATCAACAGGTAATATTCTTTCTGTTTTCATTTTTTAATTACTATTTTTAGCGTATAAATTAAGTATCGGGTAAACATACAAACGTCATTGTTAGTTTATTATACAGTGGGATTTTATCTTTAGTTAAAACCATCTTAAGAACATTTTATGATAACAACTCTTATTATTCTCGCACTTTCCGCCGTATTCTTTGTGAATGGGAAAGTACGTTCAGACCTCGTTGCTCTTTGTGCGCTGGTCTTATTAATGGTATTCAACATCCTGACTCCGGCGGAAGCGCTCTCCGGTTTTTCCAATTCTGTCGTCATCATGATGGTGGGACTGTTCGTTGTAGGCGGCGCTATCTTCAAGACAGGTCTGGCCAAGATGATCGGTAGTAAAATATTACAACTGGCAGGTACCAGCGAGATCAAACTGTTTATACTGATCATGTTGGTCACCGCTTTTATCGGTGCCTTTGTCAGCAATACCGGAACCGTAGCCCTGATGCTGCCGATCGTTGTCAGCATGGCGATGAATGCCAATATCAACCCCAGCCGTTTTCTAATGCCTCTTGCTTTTGCAAGCAGTATGGGGGGGATGGCCACGCTGATCGGTACGCCTCCTAACCTGGTGGTACAGGAAGCATTGTCGAATGCAGGATACAACGACCTTTCCTTCTTCTCTTTCACCCCCATCGGCATCGTATGTATCACAGTCGGCATCATCATCCTGATCCCATTGAGCAAATGGTTCCTGACCAAGAAAGATGAAAATAAGAAGACCGATGCATCCTCAGGCCGCTCTCCCCAGGAACTGGCAGCCAAATACAGCCTTTCCGACAATCTATACCGGGTACGGGTGCATAAAGACTCATTGGTACGTAACAGGAAACTCCAGGAGCTCAACATCACCAGCCTGTATAATCTGACCATCCTCGAGATCCGGCGCAAGTCTTCCTCACAGGGACGCTTTATGAAAACGGTCGACCAGAAACTAGCCGGGCCCGATACAGAGATACTGGAAGAAGATATATTATATGTATTCGGCGACTTCGAAAATATAGACAAGTTCGTAAAAGAGAACCACTTGGATCTTACCGAGTCGCAGGTATCCGAATTTACGGGTGATGCGGAAAAACTCAGTGTACGCGAGATCGGTATCGCCGAAGTCCTGCTGATGCCCGATTCCAAGCTGATCAACAGAGCGGTCAAAGACTCCGGTTTCCGCGACAAATATTCAGTCAACATACTGGGGATAGAACGCAAAAACGAATATATCCTGTCTGATGTAAAGGATGTGAAGATGCATGCCGGAGATATCCTTCTGATACAAGGGAACTGGGACGACATCGCCCGTATGAGCAAGAAGCAGTCGCAGTGGGTAGTACTCGGCCAGCCGGTCGAAGAAGCTTCCAAGGTCACCCTCGACTACAAAGCACCTGTTGCCGCCGGTATCATGGTCCTGATGATCGCCGCTATGGTATTCGACTTTATCCCCATTCCGCCCGTAGCCGCCGTACTGATAGCCGCCATACTGATGGTGCTGACAGGATGTTTCCGGAATGTGGAAGACGCCTACAAAACGATCAACTGGGAAAGTATCGTGCTGATTGCGGCCATGCTGCCGATGTCGCTCGCGTTGGAAAAGACCGGAGCCTCCTCGCTCATCTCCGAAAAACTGGTAGGCGGACTGGGTAACTACGGGCCGCTCATCCTGATGGCGGGTATCTATTTCACGACCTCTTTGCTGACTATGTTTATCAGCAACACGGCCACAGCCGTACTAGTCGCCCCGATCGCTTTGCAGTCGGCCATCGCCATAGGGGTAAGTCCCTACCCGTTCCTGCTCGCAGTAACGGTAGGTGCCAGCATGTGCTTCGCCTCCCCGTTCTCTACCCCGCCGAATGCACTTGTGATGTCGGCCGGTAAATATACGTTCATGGATTATGTGAAAGTGGGTCTTCCTCTTCAGGTCATCATGGGAATAATTATGGTGTTTGTGCTGCCTTTATTATTTCCTTTTTAAACATTCGTGCATCTTAATTAGTTTTATATTTGCACGACAAAAAGAAAAATGATGAAGATTCCTTTTAAACCAATTACTATAGAGGATAAGGAGACAATTACCTCCTTTACCTATCCTCACAATTATCGCAATTGCGATTATTCGTTTGCCAATATTTGTAGCTGGCGTTTCCTGTACGACACGGAGTTTGCCATTGTCGACGGATTCTTGCTGATCCGCTTCCTGATAGAAGACAAAAGCAGGATGGTTTACATGACTCCGGCCGGAGAAGGCAACCTGCGACACGCGTTGGAACTGCTGGAAGCCGACTCACGCGAGCACGGCCATCCGTTATGTATGCTGGGAGTAACCCCCGATGCCAAGGAGATGCTTGAAAAAGCATTACCCGGCGGGTTCTTTTATATCCCTGAACGGGATTATTTCGACTATATCTATCTGCGTGAAGACCTGGCCTTGCTGAAAGGCAAGAAGTACCAGTCGAAACGCAACCATATCAATAACTTCAAAAAGAGATATGAGTACGAATATTCCCCCATTACCCCGGAACTGATCCCCCAGTGTCTGAAGCTGGAATGTACCTGGTACAAAGCCAACCGGACGGAAGACGATGCGGAAGATCTGAACTACGAACGTATTTCTATGACCTATGCCCTCAATCACTTCGACGAACTCGGACTGATTGGCGGAGCCCTGCTCGTCGACGGCAAAGTGATTGCCTTTACATTCGGTGCGCCTATCAACCATGATACCTTCGGAGTACATGTGGAAAAGGCCGATGTCGACTATGAAGGAGCCTACACCGTCATCAACCAGGAATTCGCTTCCCGCCTGCCGGAACAGTTCACCTACGTCAACCGGGAGGAAGACTTGGGTATCCCCGGACTACGCAAAGCGAAACTTTCCTATAACCCGGTCATACTATTGGAGAAAAACGCCGCAATAAAGAAAACGCAAAACAATAAACAAGATGAACAAGCAACAAGTAATCGATCTGTGGCGTCTCTCGTTCAATGATACGGAAGAATTTATACGCCTCTATTTCGACCGGGTATACAAGGAAGAGAATACCCTGGTCATTGAAAAGGACGGACAGGTGGTATCTGCTTTGCAGATGCTGCCTTATACAATGACATACTACGGGACAGAAATATCCGTAGCTTATATCTCAGGGGCATGTACCCTCCCTTCGATGCGAGGAAAAGGCCTGATGCGGCAACTTATCCAGAATGCATACGAGGAAATGAAATACCGGTCGGTAGCCGTAACGGCTCTGATCCCGGCCGATCCCTGGTTGTTCGATTATTACCGGGAACAAGGTTACACCGAGGCTTTCGACTATTCCGAGGAAACCTATATCCGCCCCGAAGAACCGGTATGGGCTCCGAAACTGACTGTGGTTCCTCCCGAAGTCCCTTCGATGGATCTGCTGTACAAGTTTTTCGATAAACACATGCGCCAACGTCCCTGTTGCGTGCTCCATACCAAAGACGACCTTATCACGATCCTGCGCGACCTGCAACTGTCCGGCGGACAACTACTCACCGCCCTGGACGAACAGGAACAGCCTGTCGGAATGGCTTTCGTACTTCCCCCCGACCATACCTCCGGCATACCGGAAGCAAACCAGCAGCTGTATATAAAGGAGTTTCTTTACGACGACGACCGGGTGGCAAACCTGCTGCTCCAGGAAGCGACCCTGCAAAACAACGTAAGCAAAGCCGTTTACAAAACACCTCCGGTCGTTCCCGGTACACACCCGATGGGTATGGCCCGCGTGATCGACACGGAACGGTTGATGCACCACTGGTTGTCTACGCACAAGGATGCTTCGGTATCGGAAAAGTTATTGAAGGAGCAGGATATCCTGACTTTCACACGGATCGTAATGGGATACCCCCAACGGGAAGCTTATATGAGCCTGATGCTGGATTGATCCGGCACCAGGCATCGGATCAATAACCTTCCGTGTCAGCACGAAAGGTTATTCTTCTTTTCCAGCGCTTCCTTATAAAGCTTTTCCTGTAATATCGCAAACTGCGCAATATATTCTTCCTCCATCATCCCTTCCGGTTCACTAGCCCCATCCGTTGCCACAAACAAGCTGATCCGCTCACTCATTTTCAGATATTCTTCAAAACCTTCACTGGAAGCATTCAGCACACTGATAATTGTCTTGTATTTGGGAGTTTCCATACTATATCTAATTTATATGATTAATCTTTCGTTATCCATTCTGCAATATTCCGTTCCTCCGCACTAAAAGAAGCACCTACTTTTATAAGGGTACGACCATCTGCAATATAAGGGATCAAATACCCTTTTTCATCGATCTGCCGGATGGCATCTTCTGCACTACCATCCAGTTTGAATTCAAATACATAGATGTAATCCTTCGTCTTTACTACCGCATCGGCTCGGCCTCTGGCACTACGAACCTCCGCATCGCAAAATTGTCCCATCAGCTTAAATACCAGATAGAAAACGACCTGATAATGTCGTTCCGTACGATCATTCAGTTCATAAGGGAAATCTGCAAAAAAAGCCTTAAGCCGAGTCAGAAACGCATCCGTTTCTCCGGCACGAAGCTCACGTATAAACTGTTCTATATAAAAACCGCTTTCGTCATCCGATACCGGTGTATAGAAAGGCACTATAAAATTCAAAAAACCATATTCCACCTCTTCATTCGGAAAAGCCAGTGTATAATTTTGAAACTCCCTGTCATAATCCTTTATCGTCAGGTAACCACTCTGATAAATCACCGGGATCGGGTTATTAGCCTCCACTCTGTACTCCGAAAAAGCTGAAGCACGCAACTCCACCCCTTCGATGATCCTTCGCAAATCATAGTTACTTTTTTTCAATAACTGAATAAGGAAGGTTGGAGTCCCAGTCTGAAACCAATAATTACTAAAATCCTGTTTTACCAATACGTTCAATACACTGAAAGGATTAAAGACCCCTTCGGCCACCGGATGAAAATGATAACCGTCATATTTCTTTGTCAATGTATCGATCGTTTCTTCAAAAGTAAGATCATTCGCATCTCCCAGACTGGCTATCTCATTCGTAAAATTAGCAGTCAATTCACCCTTTGTCAAACCGCAAAGAGTGGCATATTGACGCGCCATACTGATATCATTCAATTGATTCAAATCACTGAACACGCTCACATGAGCAAATTTGGTCACACCGGTAAGCAGGACGAATTGCAGATAAGGATCGGCACTTTTCAATACACCGTAAAAACCTTTCAATGTACTCTGAAAAGTTTCTAACAAAACATCGTCTCCCAAAGCCTGTAACAAAGGTTTATCATACTCGTCGATAAGAACAACGACTTGCTTTCCGGTCTTTTCGTAAGCACGACGGATCAAACCCTGAAACCGGTCAGCCAACGTCTTTTCTCTCTCATCTCTGCCCCATCTATCCTCCCAAATATTCAGATGTCTGATTAATATAAAAGACAGAGACTCTGGAGATACGAACTTCTCCGCATTCAAATCCAAATGTAGCACCGGATATTCAAACCAGTCCTTTTCGAGCTGTTCGATAGCCAGCCCTCTAAACAACTCTTTCTTTCCCTGAAAATAAGCTTCCAGTGTCGAAATCAGCAAACTCTTTCCGAAACGTCGTGGACGGCTCAAAAAATAAGGTTTGCCCCTCGTCACCATTTCATAGATCAAAGCCGTCTTGTCTACGTAAGCATACCCCTTGCTTCGCAAATCCTCGAAGCTTTGTATTCCGATCGGCAGTTTTTGGAGTTCTGTATTCATATTATCCGTTTTATGTAGCAATACACAAAGATAACATTTTCTTTAGAACAACCCTTATTTTTCCTTCCTTAGTTTACACACAATCCACAGACAAAACAGCAATAATAGGGCTAATCTGGCGAGTAGCAGGAAAGGGCTCCGGGACGAAGACCGGGCGGTGTGTTGAGCCGTGAGGTTTTCTGTAGCAAGACGTTCATATTCCGTATGGCTGTCTGTAACGGCAAGCAGTGAATCCGTCCAGGAACAGATGCGGGAAACTTTGGCGGTAGTGACGCTTTGCAGGTATTGCACGCCGGAACTATCCGGCGGCAAATATACAACCTGCTCCAACTCCCACGAAAGGCTATCGGTGATCTCCAGGTTCGCGACACGGATCAAACTATCCCGACGGCTTACGTGTACCGAATCCCTGCGCTCTTCCAGACAGGTACCTGCCACCGTACGGCGTGCTCCGCATCCTGCCAGCAAAAAGATAACACATAACATACAGAGAATAACCTGCATACGATTCTTTCCTGAAGTCTTTAACGAGAGATGAAGGAACTTCCTGCGCTTATACAGGATCGCCTGGTCGAAAGGCAAACCCGACTGTAACAACAGTTCCAACAGCTTCGCCGGGCCTTCGGGAGTATAACAATCGGCTGCCTCCCCCTTCAGATGCTGGCTCGTAGATACGCCACCCACCAGACGGTTCACCTCTTTGTTCCGGTAACCGCTCAAAACGGCGATCGGCTTCTTATACAACTGCCGCAAGGGTTCCAGCAAACAACCGGTCAGATGTTGCAACGACACCTTTGCTTCGGGAGACGGTGTATTGTCGATTGCATGCTCTACCGCAGTACGACTATAGGTAAGTTCTTCCAATGTGAAATGCTCACTCAACCAGATCTTTTTACTTTTACTTTCCATTGTCATTGATTTTTAGTTTATATGTATAATCCACCCCGAAAAGAGCTCCTGCAAACGTACTGATCTCACCGAAAGCCACCAGCACACTGTTATCGATCAGTCCCTGCGGATCGATCCAGAACCCGCAGAAGAGAAGGACAATCCCGCTCAATGTGAGCAGGATTGCCATAATCAATTGAATTGTCAGCCGTTTCATCGGATTACTCGATCACCGGTCTGTCATCCTCGCCACTGCCTTCACCTTCATTCTTACCTTCAGAAACTGTCACCTTCTCGAAGTTAGTCCGGCTCTTGGCGATACGCAACGCCTTACCGGGGAAGAAGCAAACACGCGGTTCGCGGATCATACTTACATCGAAATCCTTCGCATCGGTCACTCCATCCGAACCAAAAGAGAAACGGAGATTACCCAACTCCCCCAGATTGACACGTCGTCCGTTGCGTAAATGACGTATCGATACCACATTCACACGATCCAGCACCGCTTTCACGCTGGCGCTACTCACTCCCGAGCCGTCGGTTACCTCTTCGATCAGTTCCTCGAAAGTCACCAAGTCGCCGCAAACCATCTGTGCATACTGTTTTACCGGATGTTCCGCCTGGTCGTCCCCCAGATTCTTGCGCGGAACCATTTTGAACTTGATTGCCATAATACTAATGTTTAATAAATTAATAAGGAGTACGATATCGAACACAAGTCAAAGATATGAATCCGGGAAACCCGCTTCTATCCGAATACGGGGGAACGAACAGTCAAAAAGGGAAGAAAACGATCCCATAAGCCCCACAAGCCATCCGAAGATACCTGAAAGGCGATAGATCGATTCCTCCCCTATTTAACATCAATTAATCATCACTTACGCTTTTCCGCCCACTTACGCATGTTTTCCAAATCCTCGATATCATCCCTGTCAGCCCTGTCGTTCCGGAGCTTACAGGAGAAATACTGCAAATTCCCATCAAAACCAAAAGCCAGAAAACAGATAAAGGCCAGATGCATGGAATTAAAGTCGAAATCCTTCTCATACGTTTCCAACAACGTTAGTAACCTGCGTAACATCAGAGGTTCACGCAAAGGGAAAGCCAGTTTTCCCAATATTGTATGAGTACGCAGATAGTCGGCCGACCGGGCCCAATCGCTACATACAAAGATCAGGACAAACGTTCTGTACTCGTCAGTCATTTCCACCCAATCACAAAAAGCGGCATCATAGACCGCTTTTACATAAAAGGCCCTCTCTTCGGGAGCCATCCGTTCCGTTTTTTTCCGGAACTTTCTGCCGGAAGGTTTCTCACCCAGCAGTTCTTTTATTATCTTATACATAAAATGCCGGGCCAGTCAGGGAATGGTTTGCCCTTACCGGTCCGGCACAAAAGCCCGTAGGCCATTAATATCCTTGTGCTATGCGAATATTATGACGCGACAGGCGCGGGTTTTGCGGCATCGCCTTGCGAAACCAGGAGATCGCTTCCGACGGCTCGTTCTCCATCAGGGCCAATACCCCCAGGTTATTCCACGAACGCGGATCGTCGGCCACCTGCCGCAGGAAATAAGCGGCTGCTTCCCGGTCGCCCAAAGCAAGCGAGGCTGCTCCCGCATTCAGCACGGCTTCCCGGCTGGAAGGGAAACGGTAAGCAGCCAGTTCGTATACTTCACGGTATTGTTCCGTACCCGGACGATACAACACTGCCACCTGTAGAAGCTCCTCGAGCGTCAGCTTATCCGGATCGGCAACCACCTTTTCAGCCAGTTCCTCCAGTCGGGGCAACCCGGCAGGAACCCTAACCGTCGTCTCATAGGTGACGTCCAGCTCCATCCGACGCAAACGGGAAAAGAAGCTTTTCTCTATATCCTTATATATAGCCCCCTTGCCGAGCGCCTTCAACTGCTTCCGCCGATTGTCGGCATCGGTGTATTTATCCAGTACAGCCAATACCTCCGCACTATAACTACGCCCCGACTTAGCAACCAGTTCCCGCAGCCCTTCCCAGTCCTCACCTACCCAGTCGATCGTGACCGATACATCGCCCGACAGCTCCGGCAACTTTTGCAGGTAGTTCTTAAAACCGACAGCCCGGTTACCCGCCAGCTGCTCATTCTCACTCGTGCTACCGTCGGGCGAAGCAAAGCCTGTCAGGCGGACAGCCCGTACCCTGTTTTCCGCTCCCTGCAACTGCGACAAGCGTTCTTTCAGCTTTTCCAATTCAGCCCGGTTGTTACCATACTTCAAGTCGAGTTTGACACTCCCTGCCGGAAAACCGATATAGGCTGTCAGTTTTTCAGTACCCAATTGTTCTGCCGGACAGGTTTCCGCTTCCGGTGTCAGATAGCTGATCATCCCGCTGTAAACGGCCAGGGCATCGATCTGCAATAAAGGGATCTCCGCACGGCGCACCAAGGCAGCTGTAGACGGCACCTTCTCTACTGCAACCGACTGGACTCTTTCCATACGTCCCGTCGACTGTGTATCTTGCCGGGTTGTCTTACAGGAAGGCAGGACGGCCAGTATACATAAACCGGCCAACCCTTTTGTTACTATTTTCTTCATACGTTATTTATCGTGGGTATTCAGGGCCTTCAATAAAAACTTTCCGGGTTTGAACTTCACGCTCGTACGAGCTTCGATCACACAGGGAATACCAGTACGCGGATTACGTCCTTGTCGCTCTGTCTGTTTCCAGGGTTCAAACGTTCCAAATCCCTGAAGCGCTATTGTTTCATGCCCCAGCGAATCTTTCAGCACATCCTGGAAAGCATTGAGGAACTGGCGGGATTTATACTGCGGAATACCCATCTTCTCCGCTAATGCGTTCACTAAATCTGTTTTGTTCATAATCAGTTGTCTTTAAATGTTATGTTATTTTCCAATTGTTTCTTCAACGACGACAGGAAGATCATACACTCTATCGGGGTCACCCCTGCGATGTCATACAGACGCAACCGTTCCAACACCAGTGCACCGGCATCCGGTTCTTTCCTGACAAGGACAGATTCCTGCAATGTATCCTTTTTCAATGCCTGCATCTTATTGGATATATACCGGCTTTTCTCCGTTGCAAACTCTTCGTTACCAAGTAATACCGAACGGATAACCAGTCGCTTTTCATCCGGTTGCTCGTATTCCCGGTTTTCAAGTATCTTCGGTAGAACCGCATCCGGAAAACCCAGCGAGATCACTTCCATATCGACCACTTTACAGAAACGGGTATTTACCTGATAAGCGGTAATGGTCTGTATAAACTTAATTGCCGAACGCTCATACGCCTTCCAGAAAAGACCTTCACGATATAAGTATATATAAGTACTTTCGGCTGTCTCCAAATCCAGCTTCTGTTTCAAGTCCATAAATAATTTCTTTTATTTGATTACACTTTTCCGCCACCCTGTTATCTGCCGTCCGATATCTTCCATCAACAGAACCAGCTTGGCATAACTACCCGTATCAATGATACGCAGATCATTACACAGGCGGATTTCCAGTTTCAGGAATTCGAACTCATCCACCAGTTGTATCAGGTGGGGCGACTTGTCCAACGACACATTCGCCCGGTAGATACAGCGGGTCAGGTTCATCGCGTCCCTGCGGATATCCTGCATCAGGGTGTATTTATACTCCCGGGGAGCATGGTGCGAGACGGCATAGATCATTTTTATCAGTTCAACCGTCCGCAGATAAAGCGGAGTTTCAGTATGTAAAGCCATGATTCAATATTTCATAACAATTGTATCTGGATGCATATATTACCGGATACAGATCGTCGTAATTTCCGGGAACCAGCCCGGCCTTTTTCTGAGCTCTTATTATAGTCGAGCAAATATTCCTGACAGTCTGGTGGCGCAACAGGCGCACCTTCTCCTTCCGGACTATTTTCTCGGGACTGACATAATACAGTTTATCCAGTGCAGGCGAAAGCCATTCCCTAACCTTCTTCCGCAAATTCAAACTACTGTGATGCCTCATCAGCCCCAAATATGAATTCAGGCTTTGTAGAAAATGTTCCTCTTCATCTTCGCTCAACGGGTGTTTGGATACCTTATAATTATATTCTCCTATCACTTTACGCATCCCTTTCACAGCCCGCTTCCCCGTCAGGATAACCCGTCCTTTCACGATGGCTCCGACAAAACGGATACCGTTCGTATAATGGGTCAGTCGGATTTTATTCGGATGCAGGGTCAATCCCAGTTCTTCCTGCAGATACTCCTGAAACAAGGGGATCAGGCTCTTTAAATATTCCTTGTCGTTGTGTACGACAAAAAAATCGTCTACATACCGTCCGTAATAACGCAGCCCCAGCTTGCTCTTACAATAATGGTCGAAACCATTCAGGTAAAAGTTGGCAAATAACTGGCTGGTCAGGTTACCGATCGGCAAACCCAACTCCCGGTTACAGACAAACAAGTCCAGTTGCCGGGGTTTCGTCTCATTCGGCAACGGCATGCCGTTCATCGAAAACAGACTCTTATCCTTAGGCAGGCCTTTCCATAAAGACCGGTGTCCTTTTATGTGTACTCTCGAGACCGGATTATCCAGTGCAATCAGACGGGTCAGATATAAGACTGTTTCCAGATCATCCCCTTCATAGTTAGCCCGCAAAAAACGGTCCAGCTTATCCGCCAGTAATCGGCGGTCGATATTCATAAAAAACCCGCGTATGTCACACTGAAGGACATAACAGTCTTTGGTGTAATTGGCCGAACATTGGGCAATAAACCGTTTCAGGCGGTTCACGGCAAACAATGTACCTTTACCGACACGGCAGGAATAACTATCCAGTATAAACTCCCTTTCAAATAAAGGGTTGATACGTGCTGCCAGGTAATGGTGTACTACCCGGTCGCGGAAGGAAGCCGCAAAAACTTCCCGCTTGACAGGTTCAAGCACGACAAATGCATCCGAACGCGATATCTTATAGCGTCCTTCTTCTATCTCTTTATATAATGTATAGAGATTATGCTCCGCATCTATCTCAAACTCCATGGCAGCAGGTGTCCTCCGTTTCGACTTACGGCATTCATACCATGCTTCCAGTAAAGATTCAAAATCTATTTTCATTACATACTTCATTTATTCAAGATTCGCAAACAAGTCCCGGACACAGCGAACATAGTTATTGTTGCTCGTGTTGTTCCAATTGAAATTGCCATTGTTGAAGTTCAGTTTGCAACGGCGATCGCTGTTACCATTGTAGACCGAACTACTCCAGTAGTTATTGCTGATGAACGGTGTAGTTGTCACTCGTAACTTACATTCGGGGCTCCCCGATATAATTTTAACAGGACTCGCATCCTGTGGACAACCGGATTCGTCCGAATCTTGACGCTACCATACGCCGTAACGATATGGTATTCTGAAGTCCAAACTATTTTCTTATTTCATATACTTACTCCTTTCTATTAGATTTATTTTCAATTTTCGACCGCCTTACGGCGGTCTTTGGGTTTTAAATTGTTAAATTGATAAATTGTTCAGTTATCCCGGACACAGCGAACATAGACATTGTAGTTCGTGCCGTAGTCAATGAAATTGCCATTGTTGAAGCCCAGCCTGCAACGGCGATAGCTGTTACCATTGAAGACCGAACTACTCCAGTAGTAACTGCTGATGAACTTAGCGCCGAGTGCTGTCGATGCGGCCTCACTATCCGTCGCATCATTATTTGTTCCTTTACACTTTGTCCACATAGCAAACAACTCGATCTGGGTAGGCAAACGCCAACCAGTGCCTTTACTTGTACAATAATTCTTTGCAGCACTATTATTATATACATATGTAGAAGCGCTTTGAGTACTCTCAACCTCTACTGTATAAGGTGTACTTATTGTATAAGCAGAAGAATTTCCTTTATAATCACTACCACCTCCCGTTACATTTCCATTATCATAATTAAAAGGAGGATAAGCTGTGCTGGAATTCCATGCCTTATAAGCTGTTGCTAGCGCCTGATCAATCGTCACTGTATTTGTCAACCCAGCCTTCTGTTTAACCTTCACTGTTTTAGAATGATTACCACCTGTTACAGCAACAGTAAACGTTGCTTCACGAGCACCCCCCGTATTGGCGGTAGCATTAAATGTTAATGTCTGGTCAGTTCCTGTGGCAGTAGAAGAGGTAGTTGCAGGTGTTATTCCACTGGTTTGCACAGACGGACTTACCGTCCACGGCAAACCTTCAGTTCCTTTTACTGTTACAGAACCAGAAGTAGCCGTATTTTCCAACTCAATCTCCGTTTTGTCGACAGTAAACGTGGAACCCGACTGTTTGATAGCAACAGTCTTAGTTATATTCCCGGCTTTAACAGATATATTAGCAGCTGCACGCTCCGTACTGTTCAAATTGACAGCGTTTGTTTTATACCCAAAAGTCTGATCTGTTCCATTCGTTGTTCCTGATGTTGTTCCTGTTAACGTCAACCAATCAGGCTTAGTGACAGAAAAAGACAAACCCGAAGTTCCTTTAAAAGTGATTGTTCCATTGTCATCTTTTGTGGCTGCCAATGTGGTTTCACTACCGGAAGCCGTTAAGGAAGAAGCCTCCTGAGTAACAGCAATCGTTTCAGTCAACCCATCATCCGTACCAGTGACGGCATTACCGACTTTTACGGTAATCGTTCCCTGACGGGTGGATGCATCAGGATTGACGACAGCATTATAAGTGATAGTCTGAGCAGCATCGGTCGTATTGTTCGTTCCGCTAGTTGTACCTGTTAAAGACAACCAATTACCGGTAGAAGCAACACCCACATTCCAGGACAGACCCGCAGTGGCGGTAAAAGTGGAAGTGTTACCCGTAGAAGCTATTGCTGCTACTGTCTTGGTAGCAGCATCTACATTCAAGGTAGCACCCGACTGGTTCAGAACGATACTTCCTGTCGGACCGACAGAGGCATCACCCGCACGGACGGTGACCGTGCCGCTACGGGGAGAAGAAGAGGGATTTACGGTTGCCGTATAGTTGATTGTCTGGGCCGAGCCGGTAGTAGGCGTGCCCGATCCGCCGGAATTTAAAGTGATCCAGCTGCCCGACGTTACACTCGATGCCCAAGGTAATCCTGCGGTGGCCGTAAACGAAGCATCACCGGTCGCTCCTTTGGCAGCTATACTGTTAATAGTCGAACCGTTAACGGTCGAACCTGCCTGACTGACAGCTATCTCCTGCTTCAACCCTGTGTAAGTGGCATCACCCACCGAAGCACCCGCCTTCACTGTGATTTTACCGGTACGTGCCTGTGCCGAAGGATTAGCGGCGGTTGTTTTCACTTTTAAAGTCTGTGCACCAACCGGCGCTTCAGTCCCGGAAGTTCCGGAATTAGTGGCAGCCCAACCCAGCCAGCCGTCACCGCTTAAGGCAGCAGACCACTGCAAACCCTCGGTAGCAGTAAAAGAAGATTCACCCTCCGAATCCTTTACGGCAGTTAACGAAACATCACTTCCTTTTGTCAGGGTAGAACCGCTTTGAGTGATCGTTATCTCCTGATCCGTTCCATTCACTTCTATATTAAACGAAACAGACCTGCTTTCTGCTTTAGGATTGGCTTCCACAGCCTTAAATTTCACATTGGCAGGACCTTGATGCGTAATAGTAGCACCTGAAGTGATCTCCTTCCCATCCAATAGGGCGGATAACCAATCAGGCATATCGAACACCCACTCCTGACCCGGACGGGCAGTGATCTGAATATCTTTTTCACCACCCTTATTTGCAGGCATTTCAGTTGGATCGACCTCGATAGGAGGTATCTCACCCACAGAGATACGTTCGTCAGAAACGTCGATGCCGACCAGCTTGACTGTCATAGTATAATGCGAGTTGCGCACGATATCATAATTATTCATATTTGTTCCGGGATAAAAAGTGAAACTTACATTCTTATAAGTGACTCCACCCTGTACAGCTTCGCCGGACAACACGATATAAGTTGCATTCGTAACTCCCTTTCCGGTCTTCTTTTTCTCTGAATCGACTGCGTTTTCACCACTGACAGTTCCCGCCATATTTTCAGGCAAATACCAGTAGACTGTCGCACCCGACTGACTCGCCGTTCCCGTATATTCCCTAGTATAAGTAACGCCTGATGTCAACTGACCGGTCGGAACCTCCACCTGCGACACATCCGGTACACTCTTCAAAAGCACGGAAGAAGGTGTAAACGCAAAGCCCTCTCCCATAGAATAAGTAAAGGTGATCTTAGCCAGAAGACGCTTCAGGTTCACGGTAACCTCTTTCACGCCACCTTCCTGTACAATCCCTTCCCAGGTACCTGTCATCTTACATAAATTATCTTCGGGCAAACCTTCATTGGTGGATTTATGTGCTAAAATCCGCTCTTTCAGAGCATTTTCAGTGGCCACTTCACCCAGGTCACTGGCATTCGCTACGAACCACACACGGCTTTTCGCTCCGCTCTGGCTCTGCTTCAATTTCACATTCACTGTATTATCTGTCATCGAAGAGATATACTTGCTGAACAACCGGGCACCCGACGTAGCATCATACTGCCCCACCCACAAACTGGCAATCTTATTTTCCTGTACTTCCGATAACGGAGCGGCAGCCCGTGTACGAACCGTATCGCCGGCAGCCGCAACCAACGTATCGGCTTCTATCGTGCCCTCGGGTGTAAATGTTATACTTCGTGTCACGGGTGTCTGGTTAGCCAGTACATGCAGGTTAAAACCCGCTTCCACATCTTTCAGGGCATGGGGCGGAATCACATCCTCTTCCACTTCGGTCTGCGTACAGCCACCAGTCAGCAATAAGACCAGATACACAAACAACCATCCCAGTAATAAGCCGATGCGCAACCTCCCGATCCTCGTCAAAGGCCTCCATCCTGTTTCACTTCCTCGTTTCATTGTATTTCGTTTTTTTAATTTCCTCCAATTTCCCCGTTTCCGCTCCAGGGTATTTCTGTCCATTTAGCCACGACTATCGTGGTTCCGATCCCTTCATTTACATCCGGATCGGGATAAGGCGTGTCGGGACCTCCCACGTTATCGTCCCTGAAGACGATCGCATTCCAGTCGAGCACCCTCATCAAAAGGCTGCTTTCGTTATTCTTCACTTCCAGCGTAAAAACATACCGTTTGCCTTCATCGAACGAGATATTTTTGTCGATCGTCGCTTTCAGGGTAGCCGCTTCATTATCGCGTTGTACGCCGATCTCCACCTCGAAAGGCTGGTTATTCTTCGGAAGAAGGATACCCTTTGTCTTGTTCAGGCCGATCTTATCAGGGTCCGACTCCACCGGTTCGAATTCTTCGGCTGCAAATACGATCCGGGCCTCTTCCTCTTCACTCCCCCCGGTGGGCGGTATTCCCGTATCCTCACCCGCTATCAGGGAAGCTCCCGAAGAAGAAATCTTTTTCAGTTCCAACTTTGTGCCGTACAATGTTTCGAAAGGCAGCGCGTTGTCAGGCGAAGGAGCCACATTGAATACCACCAACGCACATTTTCGCCGGAAAGTGCCGAGTGTCACCCAGCGGGAGTCTTTCGTCACCGCTATCCCCCGCACAGAAGAGGTCATCACATCTTCCTTATGCGGAATACCGGTTATTTTGTAATTATTATCGGAACTTTTCAACAGCTTACGAGCCGGCGATACCGCATAAAAGTCGTATACGCCCCCTCTCACCTGCAAGCCTTTGGCTTCTCCTTCCACCACCTTTCCGGTATCGTCCACCCGGCAGGGAGTCAACCCACCGTCCTCACCTACCCGGTAAGTAGCTTCAAACGAAGGCTCGTCCGTAGCAAAAGAAGCAGGTTGTTGCTTATCCCCGACGTTCCCTGTGAAATAAGCACCGATCCGTACGGTTGTTCCTACAAGTAACGGCGTCGGTGTCGTCACCGTTTCATCGGCACGGGTCAGTACCGCAGGCACTCCCAGGTCAGGCTTGCCGAAGCTAAGCATCACCAGCTGTGCCTCCTCCGGTACGATCTCTTCCACCGGTCCTGCCGTACACCCTACCAGCAAACTGCCGGCCAGTAACCCATACAGATATAGTTGTATTCGACTCCGTTTCATCTCAGTTCGTTTTAATCTTTACTTGTCACATTCTTCTTTGTGAACGGGAGGGGTATCGCTCCCCGCCCGCCCTGTTTGTTGCAGCCTATTCTACCGGAATGTCGGTCGAACCACCGTCGTTCCAGCCGGCTACTTCCATATTCGCTATAACGATTCCTTGCGGAAGCATACGGATATTATAGATGTAATTATTCCCTTTCACCCAATCGGCCGTGAACGTGCCGGGATCAGCACTTCCTTCGGACGGAGACATGGTGAACACACGACCGTCGTCGAGTGTCAGTTCCAATGTGACGGATACGCCCGTCACCGGGATCACCAGCCCGAAGGCCTGTACCGGTACCTGCGCAGGTTCGTTCACACCGGTTCCGACAGCACGCATATCGCCATCGGCAGTAAAGGTCAGCTGGCTTACCGGTGTCAGCGTACCGCTCAACTCCCCTGTCGACAGGTTCAGCTTGGCAGAAGTCGACTTTTTAAAACCGTCACTGCTTTTCAATACCACCTTAGCCACATGGAAACCATCGAATGCTGTTCCCCCGTCAGCTTCCAGAATACGGAAACTCACCTTCGTCAGCGCATGCCGCATGGTTAAGGAAACCTCCGGATGCCAGCGGTCCACCTGATCGGATGCCGTGCAATAGAGATAATCATCCTGATCGGTATTCCACAGTACATCGGTAGCAGCATTCACCACACCACTGCCGTCATTGAACACGAAACTCTGCTTTTCCGAGACTTTCACGCTACTCATCACCGGCACTTTGGGAGTGCCGGTGAGCGAGACGCTTTTATCGGCAGGCGAATAAGCATATACCGTACCCTTTTCAGAGTACAGGTAGAGCGCCTCTTCGCCTTCTGCCAGTTCCCAGGCAGGCGTAGCGGAATTGTAGGTGAACATCTGCGTGTTATTTCCGCTGGCATAAACGCTCACCGAACCGCTGCTGCTCTGCTTCGTGACACAAAGTCCTACCTGCGTCAGCGGATTCGGATTGGTGTCACTCCTCACGGGACCTCCGGTCACTAAGCTTCTCGTTTCTATCTCCACCGACAAGCCCAGGTTCTTTACCGACAGAGGGACACCTTTGTCTTTCCCGCCGTCTCCTCCATCGCCACCAGCTACCGGCAAAACGATGTCGGCCTGTGTACAGGCAGTACACAAAGACAGGAAGACCGCTAGCGGAAATGTATATAGATTCTGTTTCATGGGCTTTGTTTTAATGGAAATGATTACAGCGGGATTTCGTCCTGTTCGTTATCTACCCATGCTTCTACGGTAACATCCATTACCGTCAGCTTATTACGGCCTGCAGAAAGCGTATAGATGTAATTGTTGTTGGCAGCCCATTCATTGGCCGTTAGGGTTACCGGATATTCGACAGGAGTGTTAGCACCTTCCTGCAGAGTAACCACCACGTCGATCTCACCATCGCCGAAAGTTGTAGGATACACAATGGCACTGACCGTTTTGGATACCGATTTACCGTTTACAGAGGAGGTACTGGTACCTGTCGATTTGAAAGCGTGTTCGCCTTCAGTTCCCGTTGTCGGATCCACCTGTCTCATCAAGATATAGTTCGTTATCGTACGAGCCATTCCGGTTGTAGTAGACGGGCCGGTAATCGCACCGTCCACCAAAGACATGGTTCCACTTCCCACCTTGAAAGGATTTGCTCCGGAAGTAGCATTGTTCTTTATCTCGAACTTAGTAAATTTCACGTCATTAGTACTCAGGTTACCACCGTCGTACACCCGGAAAGAGACCATCGACATGGCATGATGCATATCCAGATTGATCTTATAACCGGGATTGTCTGTATTCTTATTATCCGGTTCGGCATCCGGAGTGACCGGTGTTTGTCCATCGGCACGTCCGTTATTTACATAACGTCCTTCTGTTCCTGCAAAATAAAGGTAATCCTTTTCAGTTGCCAGCGACAGGTTCACCAGATCCCCCTTGGCAGTCGTACCCCAGCTACCGCTGTTCCAATACTTCTTCGCATTGTTTTTCGTAGCATCTATTTCACCGGAAGCCAATACCGTTACCGGGATTTTCAGGTCAGATTCCTGAGTTATAGAAGAAAGAGTGGTCGCAAGATCTGCATTATAAGGATAATAGGCATATACTTTACCGACTGTTTTACTCAGATAATAAGGAACTTCTTTCGTATCGGCGAAAGTACCGGCTTTTGTTTTGACAGAGATCCAATTAGCTCCCTTTTCATCTCCCAGATACCATACATGATGGCCCGTATACTCTGTTCCGTCGGGCGTGTACCAACCGGTAGCACCGCTGTTCGTAACCAACACACCCAACCCCGGAGCATTATCGTCGCTTGAAAAACTGTTCTTATCGTAAGCGATCGCCTCACCGCTCACGACAGATTTGGTAGCCGCTTTGGTTCCGGCATCCACTTTCAGATTCGGGGTGATCCCCAACGCTACCTGGTCGTCGTTGCCGGGTCCGGTAATAATTTCCGTTTCCTCATTCGAGCAACTGACTGCTGTCAGCAGGGCAACTGCCATAGCGCCCATTGTCATTGTCTTTTTCATTTTCGTTCGTTTTAATATAAATACTAGTTATAACTTATTCTATTACTTAAATCGGTATTTCGCCGGCATCCCGATCCGTCCATTGTTCTACGCCGACCGTTGTAGCCTGTATCTTCCGTCCGTCGGTGAAAAACAGGGAGACGACATGCCGCTTGCCGGGCAGGAAACCACCCTCTACGGAAACGGACACCCGGGAGACTGTCTCCACCGCATTGCCGTTGCCGTCTTTTGTTGTCGTCACCTCCAATTGCAGCGGGACCGGCGAAGCGGGAAGCAGGATATACCCCTGCGCTTCGGGAAGCTCACCACCTTCCTCTACCTCGGGAATCGCCAAGCCAGCTATCTCCTGCACGGCGACAGCCTTAATGTCTTCGGTCGAAGAGGCATCGGACAACACGGGCGATACTGATTGCCAGTCCAGTTGTTGCCGGGTATGTACCCCCGTTGCTTCTATCCCCGCGATCTCTCCCCAACGGTCGGCCCTGTCGCTATAGCAAACCAGACCGAGCTGCGTCAGCAGATGTTGGAACGTACATGTGCGCAGGGGTGCAAAACTGTTGCCCGACAAAGATCCCGTCGCCATCACATCTGTCATTCCGTCTATGGTAAAGGCTATCCGGCCTGTCGCAGCATCCGCTTCACCGGTTGCCGGATAATAGCCATGCAAACGGATATTGCTTCCATCGGACGGATAGAGCTGCGTCTCGTCGAACACGACCGGACGGTTGCCCGCCCCGCCGCTCCGGACGGCTCCGGATACACTCCACGTACCATACACTCCGGAACCGGTTTCATCCTGCCGGGCAAAACACACAGCCAGATCCTTTTTATAGCCGGAGCCGATCACTGCACGGGTAGACACACCGATCGCCCCTTCCAGGCATACCGTCGTTTCGGGGACAGGCTGCGGTGTAGGATCGCTGCCGTCCGAACAGGCGGTTAGTGCCCGAAGGCAAGCGATGGTGGCTATCACTATTATTTTCTTCATCTCCTGCTATTCTAAAAAGGGTTATGCTCCGGGAGTGATCGTTGAACTGCCTCCGTTGCCCGGCTGCCACTCGGCAATGCCTGCTTCGATGGTGATCTCGCCGTCGATCGTGAAATTGAGGGTGATCAGGTGCGACTGTCCTTTCTGTGCTCCTCCGCTGATATTAGAAATAGGCACCTGCAATGTTTTTTCTGTTCCGTCATAAGTCGCTTTTACTTCCAGGGCGATAGTAGCAGACTCCGTGCCCATATCCGTTACGGGATAGACCATCAGATATCCGGTCTGCGGGTCGGCTGCATCGGGAGCCGATACTTCTTCCGGACAACCGATCACACTCAGGCTGGTGTTGGCCGAACCTGTTGTCGCCAGCGTAGCGCCGCTTGTTTTGTCGAGCGACAACAACAGCGTATTGTGTACGTTCTTTACCGTAATAGATGAAACTTTTGTCCATTTCTTAACTGCTTCCGCCGAACCGGAGCATTTGAATTGCAACTGGGTAAGCAGGTGCTGAAAGGTGAATGGGATAAACTTGGCGTTAGCAGCTCCGGTCTGTACTTCTGTTGCCATAATGTCCTCGTCGCCCGTAATAGTATAAGAGACTGTCGGGTTATTTTTCCCGCTCAGGGCAGCCTGCGGATAATAACCGATCAGAACCGACTGACCATTAGCAGGCATATAAGTCTGCGCCGTTGCAAACGTAACGGAAGTATTGCCGCCACCACCGAGACGGGTAGCACCGATAGCCGGCGTTGTCCAATCGTCATTAGATATCGGATTATCCAAACGGGCAAACGATACGGCCAGATCACTGCCGTAACCGGCATCGATCACCGCACGGGTAGCCTCTCCGATACCGGCACGTACCTGCATCGCTTCCGGGATACCTCCCACAGCGGGTTCTTCTTCGTTGGAACAGCTGCACAAGAAAACCGTCGCCAACATACTCATTACTAAAAATTTGTTCGTTCTCATTTCATTTATCGTTTAATAATAATACCAGTTTCATTTATTGTCAGATGTGAATCACTTCTTTTTACTCTGTTACCGTTCCGTTTCCGGAGGCACCTACCTGCCACGGGGCTACAGTGGCTGTTCCTTCGATGGCTATTTCACCTGTTTTCAGGAAGGAAAGAGTGATCAGATGAGAATTTCCGGCCAGGGCATTCAGACCTTCTTTGGTAGACGCATCCATAATGCTGATGTCCGGACTGGTTGTACCACCTTCATAGGTTACTTTCACTTTTACACCGTTCAATGCCTGTATCATAAAAGGTTCACCGATCTTCGTCACATCTTTGGTAAGCTGGGTAGATGTAATACCCGGAACCGGCAATGTAGCTGCAGTCGCATACGTTACAATACCGTCTACGATCGTCATTGTCTTCGGATAAGATGCGGATAAAACTTCTATTTTTGTGATCTTCTTATCCGGGTTTGCCGTCAAATAACCATCCGATGCCTGTACCTGAAAATTCAACTGCGTCAGCGCATGAGTAAAGGAGAACGCTCCTGCCGGAACACTTTTGCTTCCGCTGACGATACCGCCATACATCACATCCTCCGTTCCTGTCTGCTGAAAAGTCACGACCCCCGATACGGAAGCGATCTCCGGGTGCCAGGCCGCCATATAAACATTTCCTGTGGCCGGATACACCTTCGATACATTCAAAGGGACCGATGTTCCCGCCGCTGTTTCGGCAGCAATCAATGTGATACTGTTCTGCCACGCAAATGCAGCAGTCCATGATGCAGGAGCTTGGGTTCCTTCAAAAGCTGTGATAGCTGCCGTAAACGTATCGCCCGTAACGACCGGCGCCTTGGTTATGGCTCCGCTTACGGTCGCCCCGACCCTGATTTCTGATGTTTGGAGATCTCCTTCTTCCGAAGAAGAGCAACCCGACATCACTACCGCCAGAAAAGCGGCATACATCCATACTTGTTTCATACTTTCTTTTATTAATTGATTAAATAACTATATCTTCAATCGATAACTCCCGTTCCGTTATTCCCTCTCTTCCACTCCGACACCTGTGCCGACAGGGAACAGGCACCATCGGCACGAAGCACGACCGACAAGAGATAAGAAGTGCCGGATGCCGGATAGCCATCCGTTTCATGGAACGATACCGGCAACCGCTCGAACCGCGTCAGATTGCCTGCACGGTCTTCCAGTATTACTGTCAGGCCCACCGCAACACCAGGCTGTATCATGACCATTTCCGACACGTCTACCCAATCGGTATCCAGCGGCAGACACTCGCCGCCGGCCATCCGGTCAAGGACGATCAACGCCTTTTGTTCACCGGAGAAAGTCAACCCTTTATCCGACAGAGACAATACCGCATCGCATTGTACCCCTTCCGCCACAAGGCCGAAAAGTTTCCACCCTTTCTCTTTTCCCGCCTCGTCACACCGGAACTGAAAACGTAGCTGGCTCAGCAGATGCGTAAACCGGAACGACTTTCCTTCCTGCCAGAACATATCCGTCAGGGAGCCGTTTTGTTCGTCGGTCACCAGCAAGTCCTGCCGTCCATCGATCGAATAAACGATCCGCCCCTCACCAGACAACTGACCTTCGGGAGCAAAGCCGCGCAGGTAAATACGACTATTGTCCGAAGGATAATATTTCGGTTCCGCCAGGCTCGTGCTCCCATCCTCTTTTACCCGGGCTTTCCATATATCCGTATACTTTCCCGATTCATTGCCTTTGGCAAAAAATACAGAGTCGGCAAAAGAAACCTCGCCCGATAGCTTCTCCGAAAAAGCACGAAGCACCAGCTTTTGCCCGAACAGATCAGTAAAATCTTCGTCACTACCCGAACAGGCCGCCATTATTGCTCCTAAAAGGACAAATACAGGCAGATACCATCCTCCTCCATATCTGTTTTTAATCTTCATTTCCCTATACATTAAATATATATCAAGTATTGTCTCAGTTCCCCGCCTCACCGGTTCCTTCTTTCCAGCCGGACAGGGTGATCGTTGCACCGTTTATCTCATCATACGCGATCTCCAGGTCGAGTACGACATGAGCCGATATGCTTTGCTCGAATGCCTTACCCACTTCCCCGGTTATATCCGTAAACGAAGTGACCTCTTTTCCGTCTTTCAGAGTAAGCGTCAGGTAAAGTTCGACCGGATCGCCCTCCTCTCCTCCGTCAGACAGGCCGAACAGATTAAGAGAAGAAGTGTATACTCCCGGATTAGCTGATTCAGGCTCGAATGCCATAAAAGCCGGCGTATCGAACAATGCTTTTCCAGTCGGAATTTGTATCTGCGACGAAACGCCTGTCAACCGGCCGGATAGCCCCGTCAACCGGATATCTTCCCCTCCTGTCACCTTTATATTGAGTTCCAGTGTCTTCACCAGACTGACCGGATACAGCTCTTCCACAACAGTCTTTTCTCCTCCTACATCGATCGACTGACAACCCGTACCGTATAAATTACCGGGACGTGCAATATGTACGGAAGCGGATTTTAAAGAAGAAATCAGCCGGGCCTTGCCGAGAGCCTGTTCGTAACCGTTATTCATTTCCAGTTGGACATTATCACAATCGGTATTGCATACCACTACTTTATAATGTCCCGACGGCAGTGTCCCTTCATAACCCGTAGCACTTCCCGAACGGACTACCGGATGCCCTGTCCCGTCTTTATAGAAATAGTACGTCATACCGGACGGATAACTGCTCCGGGTCTGCCAATCCAGATGCAGACGTACTTTCCCGTTCTTCTCCCAGTCTTCGTCGGGGACATGGTAGGTACAAGACGATATTGCAAAGACACATACAAGAAATGCCATCCAACCCACTATTCCACTCTTTTTCTGCTTTTTCATATTTCTACCCTTTCCTTATCTGATCTGAAAACGATACACCAGGCTGACTTTCAGCCCGACCATAAAGCCCGTCGACGAAAAACGGCTCTCCATATAATTCTTATCGTCTATTTTATCATAACGGTATTTCTTCCCGTCGAAAACCGAACGGTAACCTGTACGTACACTCGCCTCGGCACAAAAACCTTTTCCTAAAGGAATCAGGCAACCGATCGAAGCACCTAACGTCCAGAAACGGCTGGTCCTGCCATAAAGCACTTCTTCATCGGGATCTATATCGCTCCCCCGCACATCGAAATCACCATATTCACCGAACAAGCCGGTGTTCAGCCAAGTAAATTTTCCGGGAGTAAGCGGCCACACACGGGGCTCGACCGAGAATTCGGATACCGACCAGCGGTCGCGTGTCTTATTTTTATAGGAGAAATCGGAATACATTCCCGATACGGCCACCGACCAACGGTCGGAAAAATAGCATTCCACCTCCAGATTAGGCATAAAGGAGCCGGTTTGCAGTTTCACATCTCCTGTACCCAACTGAATAGAAGGAGATACCGTAAACCAGGGTAACATATTGGTCTTGACGGACATATATACAGGCGATCCCGGAATTGAAGGAGACGGATGCCGGCTGGTAACCGCTACTGGATCATCCGCTTTTGCCGGTATATCCTCCGTTACTTTATTTACCGGAACTTCTTTCCTGACAACTCGCGTTTTTTCATGTGTCGTTACAACTGTTGAAGACAGAGGAGTCCGGACTGATTTATCCACCATCGAAGCCAGTCGGTAATCCTCCAGTTCAGAAGGATCGAACAGCGGATCGTCGATACGGTATACCGCACGATCGTAACCGCCCGCCTCTCCCCGTCGGAACAGGTCTGCATAGGGGATAGCTCCGTATTTCTCCAATGCATCCCGGATGGCTTTCGGATAACGGCTTTCACTATACCGGATCGCAGTATTAGCAAACCAGGGAAGCGGAGATTCCACCAGATAAACGTGTACCCTATCCCGATAACTTCCACTACGGTCGATATAGAATGCTACACAATCACCGGGAATATCCAACCGGGTTTTCAGATAGGCACGGATCCGATTGGCACGAAGCGAGGCTTCATTGATGACTGTATCTTCTTCCGAGTCGTAAGCGCTCACATGCGATATGATCAGTAAGTGGCAACCTCCGGTCAACAGGCGATTACGGAAAGCAGGCAAATACTGTCCCATTCGTTCCAGTTGATAGGCGTTATCACCAAAATCAGCCAGGAACATATCATTATTTTCTTTAAAGGAGAATAAAAAAGATTCTGCTTTCGTATATGATGTAGTCTGGGCTTTTACTCCCGGAAAGAAAAGTATAAAAAGCAGGAACAGGCAAAGTGCGGTTCTTATTGTTTCCATTCTCTTTTTATGTGTTTGCTGTTTCATCCTGTACATCTCCCTATTAGCTTTTGATATTCAGTTTTTCTTTATTTTTCTACCCTTATTTATAAAATAAGGGGAAAGCAATAAGAAAGCTCTTTTTAGGAGAAGGATTTTACTCTTCAACAATGGTAAAAAATATAGGATTGGGATCTTTTTGAGACTCTTTTAGGGAAAAATTTAACAGAAAGGATAACAGTTTTTTTCTAACGGACATTAAAGAGATAGCACTCCCAGCCCCCTTTATGTCTGCACCACCTAAAATTTAGGTAATAGGACTATAAAACAGAAGAAAAGGTGAAAATATATTAAATCTGTGTGCTTTTTTTAATAAAACACTTTCGAAGCCTTGTTTATTCGTAGGATTCTATCTATGTTTGCACAGTACTTTATCTCAAATGATAAATTAAAGAGATTATAAACACCTCTATTTGAGATAGAAACGATACTTTATCCCTTATTTTATAAATAAGGGTATATTCTAAGCCCTCATCATAGCTTCTATTTCTTCAGTAACAATTTGAGTAGCTTCTGCCATCTTATCAAGATCAAAGGCTGCCAGATAAATACGGGTTGTTTTTTCCGAGGTATGTCCAAGTGCCTGACTGATGATGCTGATCGGCACTCCCCGATGATAAGCCTCCGAGGCCCAAGCATGACGGAATACATACGTAGTCAGTATATCCAACAATTCCAGATCGATACAGATTTGCTTCAAGTACTCATTTTCCTTTGCCAGACAAGATTTATACTGTTCGTGGGTAGCACCCTCCGACAATATAGGAAAAAGATAGTATGCGTCCGGACGGCTATAACGATCTATCAGCTGTTGCATCCCCAAAGTAACCTCCATCCGGATCAGGACACCTGTTTTCTGCCTGTAATAGGCCAACACTTTACCGCCCTCCTCCAGGTTCGCCTTGGTAAGATGCGCAATATCGACAAAAGGAATACCGCAGGCCAGAAAAGAAAACAGAGCCATATCGACGGCGAGTTGCTTCCCGGGTTCCTCTTTCAGTTCGAGCGAAGCCAATTTTTTGATCACGTCAGTCGGTACGGCACGTTTTACCGTCTCCTCCCGTTTCAACCGAATACCGCTAAACGGTGATTCAAGAGGCCGGCTTTTCCATCCCAGGCAAGCACGGTTATACATGGCACGCAGGTTACTGATATAACTGTTTATACTATTCACCTTTAAGCCTTTGTTCTTCAGCCATTTCAGAAAGGCATGTACCATTTGCGGGGTCACATCCTTCAGCAAAAGTTCGCTCCTACCGGTAAATAACATAAAATGGTTTCGTACAGCCCTATACAAGTCCGCCGTACTTTCATCGCCCGCAGAACGTTTCTCCTGTTCCTGCAAGCGCATCTGTTTGCAAAAATCCTTATGTTTCATAACTTTTCCCTCAATTTTAAACAAGGGCAAAGTTACAACAATTACCCCCGGATAAAAGTTAACCGCGCAGGCGTTTATCGCTACCTGCGCGGTTAACTGTAATTGGCTGCGCAGGGGATATTCATTTCCTGCACAGGGAGAAACCGGTTCGGGTTGGAAATACGGCTTACTTCTGGTATTGTGAATGTTTGATTATAACGACTCTATCTCCCCGGCCGACAGACCGGTACATTTTGCAATGTCGGCAGTCTCTATACCCATGCTTTTCATATTGATTGCCGTCCGGCGTAAGGCTTCCGCTTTTCCTTTGGCCTCTCCTTCGGCAAGACCTTTCGCCTTTCCCCTGACTTCTCCTTCAGCAAGGCCTTCTGCTTTTCCTTCGGCAAGGCCTTCGATCCGGCCCTCCCATTTGGCGGTATTGAGGACGTCGTTCTGGATCATGATTACGTTCAGGTGCTCGTCATAAGCATGTCGTTCCTGCGAGGACATGGAGTAATACTTTAGTTTCTCGCGGGCTTCACGAAGACCCGGTGTTGTCGTGTCCGGACGGATAGTTCCGTCTTTCAGGTATTTGATCCATTCGTCCAGAGGTGTCGAAGCTACTTTATCGAACTCGTTTACGCGGATCAGGATATATTCGGGGAAAATCTCGGCAGGCAGGCGGGTGATGACTGCGTCGCGGTCACGCATGTTGATACGCAGACTGTCGCCGGTATGTACACCGGTGAAATGGTTCTGACCGTGGTAGAAATAGTCCGTACCCACACCCAGATCGAAATAAAGAATGCTGATGGAATACACTTTCTTCACTTTCTGATAACCTTCACCCAGCGAGATATGCTCGGTAATAGCTTTGGCCACTCCGTAGAGGATACGTTCGAGATAATGAACCTCACGTGTGTTCTGGATTTCAACGATGATAATTTCGCCTTTGCTGTTCAGGGCTTTGATATCTACCCGGTTGAACTTATCGTCGGCACTTTCCTGATTGCTTTCGCTTTCAAGGATTTCAAGGATACTGACCTCTTCACGCAGCATAACGGTCAGGAAACCATTTAGCACATCGAAGTTGGCCTTCTGGCGCAACAAACGCTTGATAGCCCAATCGAAACGGATATACCGGTCCTGCAACTCTTTTCTTTCATTCTCTGCCATGACTTTCGGATCTGAATTTTTCATAATTAAGTGTTTTTATGTCAGGTAATTCGCAAATATACGTAATTAATATATAAACAGGAAGAGTCGGTTCAATTATTTTCATACCTGCGTCACTCGTCAACCGTCTTTATCCAGACCCGTTTGCCATCGAAGGTGATGGCCATTTTGAGGATGTCTGCGAAACCGGCAGCACAAAGGGTAGCGGCATATTGTTTATTTTCAATCTGCTGGAGAGCCGAGGCAAGTGCCTGTTCGACCGTTTCCTTCGGACGAAGCCGTTTGAGTTCCATTATGATAGCCTGTCCTTGTCCGTTTTTGGGGCGTAGCATGATATCATAACGACCAAAGCCGGCTTCTCGGTTACTGCTGACCTCATAGTCGGACATACCGGCAAGCAAGCCGAGCATAAAGGCCTGATAGACCTTTTCCGGATCGCGTCCGGAAGTATCGTAATAAGAAAGTGAATTTATCAGGAAGTCATTCAGTAGCTCTTCGAAGTATTCGATATCCCCGATACGCAAAGCCTGTAGCATCCGTTCGAGACGGTCGTTTTTCACAGGGCCTTTATTGATCCAGCTACGGATAATAGTAAAGAATACTGTTCTTACCTCCCGGTTGGGCACTTGCAGCGTATATTCCAGCAAATCTTCCGAAGTTAAAACCGGATCGGAAGCTTTCAGGTACCCGCTGAACAGCATGAATGACCAGATATTGACCGTTTCAGCCAACAAATCAGGGAACGCCAGCTTATCATTTATTACGCTGCGAACAGGATAGCCTTGTATCAATGCCTCTACACCATCGCGTATCTGCGAAGGACCGTCGGCCAACAGATGGCGCAACAGAACATCGGAACCGGTGTTTACCCAATAGGGAGCTAACACACCATTATACATTATATAATTAAGCACTGACCAAGGATTATACATCACTTCGTCACCAAACAGGTAACCATCATACCATGTTTTTACATCTTCTTTATGCTCTCCCTGAGAATAATCGTCAAGAAACCGGTCCGTTTCTTCCTGAGTGAAACCGAAAGCGCTGCAAATCGGCCGGTCAAGCAATGTAAATACAGCAATATTATTCAGTCCGCTGAAGATAGACTCCTTGCTCACCCGAAGGATGCCGGTAATGACACCACGGAAGATATCCGTATTGTCCTTGAATACAGCACTCATGAAGTTGCGCATAAAACCGATCATCCGGTCGTAGTAGCCTTTGTCGAAAGCGACATGGATCGGGCTATCGTATTCGTCAAGCAAGACAAGCGGGGGCGTGCCCCAGTATGTAGTCAGCATGGTAGACAACATAGCCAACGAGTTTTGTATCTGCACTTCCGTTGCCTGTTGTTCAACGATAGCTTTAAAAGCCGGGATATATGCAGGTTCAGTACGAGGATCTTCCAACAAATACTTATGACGCAGGAATTCGTTTTGCAATTCCTGTCCTAACATACTCAGGAATTGTTCGAACGTATCCGCTTTGCAATCTTTCAGCGTGATCAGTATCACCGGATATTTTCCCTGATATTTATCGAAATCTTTCCATTGCTCGATACTTTTCCCGTTGAACAGCGGGCGATACACATTCCCTTCGGTCTTCTCAAAGAAATAACGGAGTGTGGAAAGGTTGAGCGTCTTACCAAAACGACGCGGACGGGGAAGCAGGGTGATTTTACTTCCGTTTTCTATTATCTGGCGGATAAAGTCGGTCTTATCTACATAATAATAGCCTTCGCTGATCAGTTCTTTATAATCGCTGATGCCTATCGGTAATTTCTTTCTGTCCATACGTCGTTGTTTTTAAGCATGCATACAAAGATAGGCATATTATTCTTATATTTGTGGCTCTATACTTTATTAAACAGCGGAAAATAGTGAAAAGGATTGTTATCATTGGGGCGACGTCCGGCATTGGGTATGAGGTTGCTAAAATATACCGTCAGTTGGGCTGGCGGGTCGGAGTGGCCGGACGCCGTATCGAACGGCTTGAAGCATTTAAGGAACAAGATCCCGGACAGACAGAGATACAACAACTCGACGTTACCGAGGTCGATGCGGTAGAAAAGTTTCATCTGCTGATCGACAAACTGGGCGGCATGGATCTGTTTCTGCTCAGTACTGGTATCGGCAGCCAAAACCGGGCATTAAACACTGACATCGAACTGGCTACAGTCAACACCAATGCCATCGGCTTTACCCGTATGGTGACGGCGGCCTATCACTATTTCAAGGAACAAGGCGCAGGACACCTGGCCGTTATCAGTTCCATCGCCGGAACCAAAGGACTGGGGGCTGCCCCCGCTTATTCGGCTACCAAAAGATTTCAGAACACTTATATAGACGCACTGGCTCAACTAGCCCGGATGGAGAAACTGCCGATCAATTTCACCGACATCCGTCCCGGCTTTGTTAAGACAGACTTGCTGAAAAACGATAAGTATCCGCTGCTGATGCGCCCCGAACGGGTAGCACAACGGATCGTAAGGGCTTTGAGCCGTAAAAAACGCAGTGTCATTATCGACTGGCGCTATTTTACACTTGTATTTTTCTGGAAGCTGATCCCCTCCTACGTGTGGGAACGGTTATCCATACACAATTAAACGCACACTAATAAAACAAAATGGGATTATTCATTAAGAAACCTCTGGGAGCCTTACAGGCAGAAGCGAATGAGTCAGGTAGTAAATCACTAAAACGGGTATTAGGGCCGTGGAGCCTGGTGGCACTGGGTGTCGGCGTTATTATCGGGGCGGGATTATTCTCGATCACGGGAACCGTTGCCGCCGGATATACGGGCCCCGCTATCACCTTGTCGTTTGCCATCGCCGCACTGGGCTGCTGTTTCGCCGGATTGTGTTATGCCGAATTTGCCTCGATGATCCCGGTGGCCGGCAGTGCCTACACCTATTCGTATGCAACGATGGGCGAACTGATCGCATGGATCATCGGCTGGGATCTCGTACTTGAATATACCGTAGCTGCAACGACCGTCAGTATCAGTTGGAGCCGCTACCTTGTCGTCTTTCTCGAAGGGTTGGGAATCCATTTGCCGCAAACGCTTACCGCCTGTCCCTGGGATGGCGGGATCGTCAACGTGCCGGCTTTCCTGATCGTTGTCCTGATGAGCCTCTTCCTTATCCGGGGGACGGAAGGAAGTTCGATCTTTAACGGGATCATCGTCTTTCTGAAGGTGTCGGTCGTATTGGTTTTCGTGGCACTGGGCTGGAAATATATCAATACGGATAATTATGTCCCCTATATCCCGGCCAATACAGGTACATTGGGCGAGTATGGTTTCTCCGGCGTACTTCGCGGGGCAGCTATCGTTTTCTTTGCTTTTCTCGGATTCGATGCGGTTTCGACTGCGGCACAGGAAGCCAAGAACCCGAAACGCGACATGCCGATCGGTATCCTCGTCTCACTCCTGGTGTGTACGGTATTATATATGCTTTTCGCCCATGTTATGACAGGGGTGGCACATTACACGCAGTTCGGCGGCCAGGAAGGGATCGCCCCGGTGGCCGTTGCCATCTCGCACATGGGAAATGCGGATGCGGCAGGTATCATCCAGCCGGATTATCCCTGGCTGAATAAAGCGATCGTACTGGCTATCCTGTTCGGTTACTGCTCCGTTATTATGGTCACCCTACTCGGACAAAGCCGCGTATTCCTGAGTATGAGCCGCGACGGATTGCTTCCTCCTTTCTTCTCGCATATCAACGAAAAGTTCCGCACACCGGCACGCAGCAACCTGCTTTTTATGTTGCTCGTAGGGACACTTGCGGCTTTTGTTCCGGCACGTGTAGCCGGTGAAATGACAAGCATCGGAACCCTATTCGCCTTTACGCTGGTTTGTGCGGGTGTATTGGTCGTGAGGAAAACAATGCCGGATGTTCAGCGTGCCTTTAAGACTCCGTTCGTACCGCTCGTCCCCATCCTGGGTATCGTAACCTGCCTGTGCATGATGCTCTTCCTGCCGGCCGACACATGGATACGCCTGGTACTGTGGATGCTGATCGGACTGGATATATATGCCTGCTACGGGGTGAAACACAGTAAACTGGAATACATGCAACAGCATCGCAAAGGACAGCTTTCGCTCAATATGATAGGTATCACCCTTTCCGTCCTCTGTGTGATCACCGGATTATGGCACCAGCAGACAGTGGGATGGAACGAAAGCAAGACATTGCTGATCATTTCGTTTGTCTTCGCCTTTACACACCTGCCGTTCTATATGACACGTATCTGGAAGAACACGACACAGGCTTAAAAGAACCTGTGCCAAAGCATCTGCACAACTGTGCCATAGTATATGCACTATTGTGCCACTGCATGTGCACAAAATATTACTTACGAAAGAAGGTAAGCCGTTTATTCATGCTGAAATTGACGGCACCATAAACGAACAGGCCGAGGAACTGGGCCAGATATTCGTTCATATCGCATAACTCTACCATGAGTAAGAGGGAAAAGAATTGAAGCCCGTAGGCACAACCGAAAGCGATCAGGAAAAGAGGAATCTCGCGCTGGAATTTTCCGCTACGGGCTGAGAATATCCAGTACTTGCTCCAAAAGAAGTTATTGATAAGGGCTGCAACGTATCCTGCGACATTCGACCAGAGGTAATTACAGTCCAGCCCTTCCATCAATACCCATATAACAAGGGCGGTAATAAGGGCATTCAACGTTCCCACGATGATAAAACGAAGTATCCGTACACTCTCTTTCATGCGGCAAATATACATGATTTTCGAAACAACTGGTTCTAATCCGCCGGATTATTCTTCATAAAGAACGTATCGAAGAAGGCGTCCCGATAGCTATTGCCTATCGATATCTCATATTTTCCGATAAACACGTCGTTATTGTCGAACGAGTCAATATGATCGGTATTAACGATATACGACTTATTGGTACGGAGAAAGATATCCTTCGGAAGCATCTCATGGATAGACTTCAGATTCATCTTCGTCACGATCCGCTGATCGGGCGTCTGGATCACCACATAGTCCTTCAATCCTTCGATAAAGAGGATATTCCTGAACTGTATCTTAAAATAACGCCGTTCGGCTTTCACGAAGATATGGTCGGCGGCGACCGACTCGACGAGGTTCTTGCTGTTGTCCGTCTTTAAGAGGGTGTGATAGACATTGGCTTTCACAACGGCACGTTTGAAGCGTTCTATCTCGATCGGTTTCACCAGGTAGTCGATCGCATCCACTTCGTAACTGTCGAGGGCATATTCCGCATAGGCGGTCACAAAGATCACCAGTGTTTCAGAAGGGATCATCCGGGCAAACTCCAGGCCGTTCACGCCGGGCATCTTGATATCCAGAAAAACAAGGTCGACCGGGCTGGCCTGCATGAACTTTCCGGCCGAAACGGCATCACCGAAACTTCCGCATAAGGATAACAACGGAGTATCCTGTACCAATAGCTGGATGGCCTTGCGCCCCAGTGGTTCATCATCTACAATTATGCAATTCATACAACTATTCATTTTATGTTTAAACGGAGATTGATCGTATATGTTATATCGGTGTCGTCTATTTGCAGCGAATGATCGGTATCGTACAACAGTTCGAGCCGTCGGCGGATATTGGCAAGTCCTATCCCTCCGTCTGTGCGCCGTTCCCGCTGTTCGGCCGGTTTGGAGTTGATACAGATAAAGGTGAGGCTCTTCTCCTCCACTTTGAAATAAAGGTGTACGTACGAGAGCTTCTTATTATCGTTGTTATGCTTTACGGCATTCTCCACAAAGGGGATGAACAGTAAAGGTGGCAGGGTGACATCCTCCGTATTCCCCTCTGTCGATACGATAAAATCGAAGTTATCGCGCCGTATCTTCTCCATATTCAGATAATCGTTCAGAAAAGAGATATCGTCTTTCAGGCGGACTTTTTCCGAAACACTGTCTTTCAGCTGATACTTCAGCAGGTCTTTCAGTTTGGAAAGGACAAGGACGGCCTCTGCCGGACTTTCTTTTATCAGCACATTCGCGTTATTCAGCATGTTAAAAAGGAAATGCGGGTTGATCTGGTTCTTCAGCTGTTCCAGTTCGGATTGTATGGTGGCATTTTCCAACTGGCCGATGCGCTGCCCGTTCTTTATGTAATCCTGGAAGACGATCACGGCAGATGCTCCGGCAATAATCAGACTCAACTGGATAACAGACGAAATGATCAGGAAGGAACCCATCCAAAATTGATAAATTTGATACTCTTGTCGGATCGACTCGTTACGCAACAGAAACGAAAAGAGCAGGCTTAGTCCTATACACAAATAAACAGATAGTATATAAGTACCAATCTTATTTCGCAGCAGAAAACGAGGGGTCAGCAAAAAGACACTCAAATAAATGGGAACAAGCAAAAAGACGCTTTGCGCAAAATCTTCTGTCAAGTTCTTTCGTTCTACCAGATCCATGTAATAGTTTAGGCCGATCGTTATCATACTGAAAACAAACAACAGGAGATGTCTGTAAATCCTATAACGAGGATCTACCAACAAACGCAACAGGAAACCGGGAGCATTTATCATAACTTAATATACAGATTTGTTTTATAAAGCGGGCCATCGCCCACCATCGTTAAAGTATAGCTGCCGGCAAATAACAGGTCGAAACGATATTTTACATCTGTCAGTTCCCGGCTGTTTTCAATATCCGCCAGCGATATCCCGGGAGAAAAACAGATACAGGAGAATAATACCCCAGCCTCTTCTACCCGAAAGCAGATCTGAAGATCCATCTGCATTGTCTTTTCCGTCAATAACTTTACATAGCAAATAGCAAAGGGAATAAACAATAAGGGAGGCACCAGTTTACGGTTGACATTTCCTTCCCATGTCAATGCAAAGCTCAGGTTTATATAACGCATCTGAGCCAAAATCAGGAAATTCTCAATAAAGGAGATCTCCGAGATCAGCAACACTTTCTCTCTATTCCCGTCATACAACTGGTAGCGCAATAGCTTACTCAACTTCATCAAGACCTTTGATGCCTGTTCCGGATTACCGACTGTTTGCTCACCGGCTTCATCCAGCATACTGAAAAGGAACTCCGGGTTTATCTGATCTTTCAAACGTTCCAGTTCTGTTTTCAGATTTACCTTTTCCAATTCGTTCTTTCGCATGCTGAATTGCAGCCACTGGCGCAATAACACAGTAAGCGAAGTTCCTGCTATCAGCAAAGCGAACAGAAAGAAATTCCCTATAATTTCTACTGCCATGATCCGGTTTTCATAGAAAAAAGAATAATGGCCCGGCTTCTGTTGATAATAATTATTTATCCAATAATCCACTCCGAAAGAAATTGCCAATATCAATAAAATAAGCAACGATATAGATCCTATGTATAGCTGATATTTATTCTTCAGCAGTAGTTTGGGTAATAAAACATACATATGCAGATAAAGCCCGGTTAAATAAGCCACCAGTAAAAATAGGCCGGCATACAGCACCATGTTATCTATCTTGTCCAGATACTCAGAGCAAATTATATACGGCATATTGAATGACACAAACACAAAGAACAGCACAAGCAACACATGTCTGCCAACCCTGTATTTGGGGGCGATCAGGAAATCGATCAAAAAACTATTATATGTAACTTCCGGTCGGGACATCATTTATTGTTTATCAGTTTTGAACTATCCAAAGAACAAAGATAGTAATATCCCTATTTAGAAACCATACTTAATGGCAACGCTGGCATAGAAGGAGGGTGAGAAATGCGGGTCATAATCTCCCTCCACCTTGAACATGGCCTTCAGTGTACGGTCGTCGTAAAAGGCGGCCCGGTAAGCAGACAGGCCGATCGTGACAGGGACAGACAGCGACTTTGTGATCATAAGCTCCGGTTGCAACCCGGCTATCACATACTGCTGCGTAAATATCTTATCCTTGCCGTCACGTTCAACAAAGGCCAGCATTCCGTTCATCGAGCCGACCAGCTTCAAACGAAACAGCTTATGCAGTTGGATACCGCCCGAAACCTCCACCCCGTCCATCATCGAGACATTGACCATATAACGTCCTTCGATCCGCCAGTCCACAAAAAGAGCCGGGAAGACCATCGGATAACCAAAGCTGGTATTCAATGCCAGCCCCATCCCCAGGTCGAGGTTATCCCGCAGATGCCAGATAGCCGCAGCCATTCCTATACCCATCACATTCTTCCAACGGGCATAAGACAAGCTTCCGGTATCCATAAAGATCCCCGCTCCCACACTAGCCAGTAACGACCACTTCTTACTGAGCGGACGAATATACGAAACAGCCAGCTGCGCATTAAATATCTGTGGGATATCCACATATCCCGACAAATTCTTATTATCCATCGAAGCATAGGAAGCGCCCAGGCCTACCATCCAGGCTGTCGGATGATTGTTCTCATCCATCTTCATCGATACGGGGATATTGACACCTCCCTGTATCACTTTCATATCGCCCTTTCCGTCAACCTTTTTATTATCGACATCCCTAAACCCGGAAGATCCGATATATTCAGCCTTCAGCCAGACCTGTGCGTTTGCTCCCTGGAATACAAAAACCACCACCAAAATCAACAGCAACCATCCTGTTTTCATATCATGCTTCTTTAATTATAATTGAACTTGACGCAAAACTAGGCAAACAGGCAATGGCAGAACAGGTTAGTATACGAAGCGGCTGTAATAATATACGAAACGAGGTTTTTCGTAGACATCCGGTAACAGTAATAAAAACTACCGGATGTTTGGTTGCTACATCCGCATTTTATATCTTTGCGCCCCATTTTTCATTAAACAAAAGGCAAAGATGAACATGAACGAGTTGACATGCGGTTTAGATTTCGGAACCTCTAATTCCATTATATCCCTTACGGACAAATCGACACAAAAAGAAGTATTCTCCTATAGCGCCAGTTCGATCCTCTATTTCCCGGACACGAACGAAATGACCTGGTATGTGGGAAAAGAAGCCCACGACAAATATATAGAAGAAGAAATGACCGGCCGCCTGCTGAAATCGGTCAAGACACTGCTCCGGCAAGACAAATTCCTTTCGACCTGGATATTCGGCAAGCGGATGACACCGGATCAGCTCGTTACCTGCATCATCCGCCACCTGAAAGAAAAAGCGGAAGCCTTTACGGGTACGGAGATCACCGATGTGGTGTTGGGAAGGCCGGCTATCTTCTCGGAAGATCCCAAACAGGAAAACCTGGCCGTCAGCCGCCTGACACTTGCCGCCCGCAACGCCGGTTTCCAAAATATCAAGCTGCAACTGGAACCGATCGCCGCCGCCCTCTCCTACGAGCAACGGCTCGACCACAGCGAGAATGTCCTGGTAGCCGACCTCGGTGGGGGTACTTCCGACTTTACGATCATGAACCTCTCACCCGATAAAGTCAGGAAGGAAGACCGGAAAGACGATATCATCGCACATGGCGGTGTCTATATCGGCGGTGACTTGTTCGACTCGGAGATCATGTGGTATAAAGTGACTCCGCACCTGGGACGGGGCGTGAAATACCAGTCGTACGACAAGGAGATAGAAGTGCCTTCCATCCTCTACCGCGAACTGAAGAATTGGGAAAGGACATTTATGCTGAAGGAAAGTAAGTTGCGCCGTTCGATGGATAACTATTATCACCTTTCGGGCAATAACCCCAAGATCGATAATGTCAGGGTACTGATCGACAACAACTATGTTTTCTCGCTGTTCAAAGGAATCGAACAGTCCAAGATAAACCTGTCGGGGGGAGAAGAGACAACGATCGACTTTGAGAAAGAGACAATCCGCATACACGAGCCATTCACGCCTGCCGAGTTTGCCACGATCATCGAACGGCATACCAGCGAGATCGAACGGTATATCCTTAAATTACTGGAAACAGCGAAATACAGTGCCGACAATATCGACTCCGTCTTTATCACAGGCGGTAGCAGCCTTGTCATTCCGGTAAGGGAGATCCTTTACCGTATCTTTGGAAAGGATAAAATACGTACGGGGAATACGTTTAACAGTGTGGCTTACGGGTTGTCGCTAAGTTATTAAAATAGTAAAGGGCGGTTCACGAACCGCCCCTACGTTGTCAACGTTCCGCAATCGGAACATAAGTCGTTTCTTCCAGCACATTCTTGTAGGCAGGACGGATGATACGTTTGCCGTCGAAATGAAGTTCTTCGATACGGTGGGCAGTCCAGCCGACGATACGGGCCATGGCAAACAACGGTGTATAGATTTCCTGCGGCAGGCCGATCATTTCATATACGAAACCGGAATAGAAGTCTACGTTCGAAGAAACACGTTTCTTCGTTCCTTTATGCTTGGCGAAACATTCGATAGCACGCTCTTCCAACAGTTCGAGGAAAGCAAATTCTTCTTCGCGTCCCTTTTCCTTCGCCAGGTCACGAGCCAGTTCTTTCAGTACGATCGCACGCGGATCGGAGATCGTGTAAACGGCATGGCCGATACCATAGATCAGACCTGTTTTATTATAAGCCTCCTTATTCAGCATACGCATAAAGTAAGTATCGATCTCATCCACATTCTTCCAATCACCGATATTCTCTTTCAGGTGGTTGAACATATCGACTACCTGGATATTGGCACCTCCGTGCAACGGGCCTTTCAGCGAACCGATACCGGCTGCGATGGAAGAATAGGTATCCGTCCCGGTCGAGCTAGTCACGCGAACGGTAAAGGTAGAGTTGTTACCACCCCCGTGTTCGGCCTGCAGGACAAGCAGCAAGTCCAGTGTACGGGCATCCAGTTCCGTGAAGTCTTTCTTCAGCATGTGCAGGAAGTTTTCCGCCAGCGAAAGGTTTTCGTGCGGGTGACGGATATGCAGCGAACGTCCGTGTGTGCTGTGACGGAAGATATTATAGGCATAGGCGATGATAGTCGGGAAACGGGAGATCAGTTCGATAGACTGACGCATCAGGTTGTCGCGGGAAGTATCGTCCGGGTTCGGGTCGAACGTGTACATTTCCAGTACGCTACGGGCAAGGATATTCATGATATTCTGTCCTTCGAGATCCAGGATATTCATCTTTGTTTTCTGTTCAAGCGGCATATTGTCGCAGATCAGGCCTTTGAAAGAGGCCAGTTCTTCCTTGTCGGGCAACTTACCGGAAAGCAACAGATAAGCCACTTCCTCGAAACCGAAACGTTTCTCCTTGATCAGGGCATGAGCCAGGTCTTCCACATCGTACCCCCTGTAAAATAGTTTGCCCGGAATGGCTTTCAGCCCCCCGTTATCCGGCAGGCGTTCGTACCCCACTACGTTACCGATCTTGGTCAGGCCGACCAATACACCGCTGCCGTCTTCATTACGTAGACCGCGTTTCACGTTATACATCGGGAACAGTTCATTATCGATCTTACAGGCATCCTTCGATGCATCCGACAGCTTATAAATAAGATATTCTTTCTTCATGACTATTTGTTTTATGAGGTTACAATAAAGATATGATACAATCACCAAATTCCTTGGTGCCAAGAGATTTTCCTTCCGGCATGAAACGCGCCAGGTCATTCGTCGCTTCTCCTTTCGAGAACGCTTTTTCCATAGCGGCAGTGATCAGGTCGGCCGCTTCATTCCACCCCATATATTCGAGCATCATCACGGACGAGAGCAAGAGCGACGACGGGTTGACGACGTTCTTTCCGGCAATGTTGGGTGCCGTGCCATGTGTCGCTTCGAAGATGGCATAACCGCTGTCGTAATTGATATTGGCACCCGGGGCTATTCCGATACCGCCTACCATAGCCGCCAGCTGGTCGGAGATATAATCGCCGTTCAGGTTGAGCGTGGCAATCACGGAATATTCTTCCGGGATCAGCAGGGTGTTTTGCAGGAAAGCGTCGGCAATGACATCCTTGATGATGACTTTTCCGGCAGCGGATGCTTCGAACATCACCTTAACGGCTTCGGCTTCCCCTTTTTCCTTTTTGATCTTTTCGTATTGCGGCCAGGTGAATGTCTTGTCGCCGAATTCGCGTTCTGCCAGCGCATACCCCCAGAGCTTAAAGCCACCTTCGGTAAACTTCATGATATTGCCTTTATGCACCAGCGTCACGCTCGGCAGTTTGTTTGTCAGGGCAAACTCGATGGCGGCACGTACCAGGCGTTCGGTTCCTTCCACGGAAACGGGTTTTACACCAAATGAAGAGGTTTCAGGGAAGCGCACTTTGGTCACTCCCATCTCTTCGGTCAGGAACTTAAGGAATTTACGGGCTTCGGGTGTGCCCTGCTGCCATTCGATGCCGGCATAGATATCTTCGGTATTCTCACGGAAGATATACATATCCACCTTCTGCGGTTCGCGTACCGGAGAGACAACGCCTTTGAACCAGCGGACGGGACGCAGGCAGACATACAGGTCGAGCGTTTGCCGCAAAGCGACGTTCAGGGAACGGATGCCACCGCCGATCGGGGTGGTAAGCGGGCCTTTGATACCGACCATATATTCGCGGAAAGCATCCATCGTTTCATCGGGAAGCCAGCTTCCGGTCTTATGAAATGCTTTCTCACCGGCCAGTACTTCTTTCCATTCGATGGCACGGCGGCCACCATACGCCTTTTCAATAGCGGCGTTCACTATCTTCTGGCTGACCGGAGTAATCTCAGCCCCTACGCCATCCCCCTCGATAAAAGGGATCGTTACCTTGTCGGGAACGATCAGATGGTCGTTTTGTTTTGTTATTTTATGCATGTTACTAGCTTATTAGTTGTTTTAAATGTCCCTGTTAATGTGCCATATTCAATGCCGATCCGGCCTTAAACCATTGTATCTGCAAATCATTGTAAGTGTGATTTACGGGGAACGACTCCTGTGTGCCGTCGGCATGCGTAAGGACTGCCGTCAACGGCTTGTCGGGTGCAAAGTCTTTCAGGCCGGTGATCGAGATATGGTCGTTTTCACGGATCTTATTATAATCGTCCTTATCTGCGAAGGTCAGGGCAAGCATTCCCTGTTTCTTCAGGTTCGTTTCGTGGATACGGGCGAAACTCTTGGCCAGGATCACCTTTACATTCAGGAAGCGGGGTTCCATAGCGGCATGCTCACGGGAAGAACCTTCACCATAATTTTCTTCGGCAACCACGATGGAAGAAATGCCCTTTGCCTTGTATTGTTTGGCTACGGCAGAAACGGCTTCATACTCGTTATTGAGCTGGTTCAATACTGCATTCGCTTTCCCGTTGAACGCATTTATCGCACCCATCAGCATATTGTCGGAGATATTTTCCAGATGACCGCGGAAACGAAGCCACGGGCCGGCCATCGAAATATGGTCTGTCGTACATTTGCCTTCCGCTTTGATCAGCAGCGGCATATCCAACAAATCGCCGCCGTCCCACGGGGCGAAAGGATGCAACACCTGCAAACGGCTGGACTCGGGATTGATCTTCACATCCGCATTCTTTCCGGTCGGAGCCAGATAGCCATTATCCTTTACATCGAAGCCATTGGGCGGGAAGTCGGTACCCTGCGGTTCACGGAGCTTCACTTCGCGGCCGTCGGCAGTCTTTAACGTATCGGTCAGCGGATTGAAACACAGGTCGCCGGCGATGGTCAATGCCAGCGTCAGTTCCGGGGAAGCGACAAAGGCGTGGGTATTCGGATTACCGTCCGCACGCTTGGCGAAGTTACGGTTGAAGGAAGTCACGATCGAGTTCTTGCGCGTGTTGTCGTCGGTATGGCGTTTCCATTGGCCGATACACGGGCCGCAGGCGTTAGCCATGATCGTGGCGCCCACTTTTTCAAAGTCGCCGATGATGCCGTCTCGTTCGGCGGTATAGCGTATCTGTTCCGATCCCGGATTGATGATCAGCGGGGCGGCGACAGGTATCTTGTCTTCAAAAGCTTGGCGGGCGATGGATACGGCACGGCTCAGATCCTGGTAGGATGAGTTCGTACACGAACCGATCAGGCCTACTTCCATCTTACGGGGATAGCCGTTGGCTTTTACCTTGGCGGCAAACTCGGAGATAGGAGTTGCGGCATCCGGGGTGAACGGTCCATTGATATGCGGTTCCAATTCGGAGAGGTTGATAACGATCACACGGTCGTAATACTCATCCGGCTGTGCCCTCACTTCCATATCGGCCTCCAGGTAATCCTGGATAGCATCGGCCCAGGCGGCAATGGTATCGCGTCCGGTAGCACGCAGGTAAGTAGCCATATTCAGGTCGTAAGGGAATAAAGAAGTGGTTGCGCCTACCTCGGCTCCCATGTTACAGATCGTCGCCTTTCCGGTGGCAGAGATAGAAGAAGCACCCTCGCCGAAATATTCGATGATGGCATTCGTTCCGCCTTTCACCGTCAGGATACCGGCCAGCTTCAGGATCACATCCTTCGGAGAAGCCCAGCCGCTGAGACGGCCTGTCAGCTTGACACCGATCAGTTTCGGCATCTTCAGTTCCCATTCCATGCCGGTCATTACATCGACGGCATCGGCACCGCCTACTCCGATGGCTACCATTCCCAGACCACCGGCATTCGGTGTGTGGGAGTCTGTTCCGACCATCATTCCGCCGGGGAAAGCATAGTTTTCCAAAACCACCTGGTGGATAATACCGGCTCCCGGTTTCCAGAAACCGATACCGAACTTATCGGACACGGAATGCAGGAAATCGTAGACTTCGCTATTCCCTTTCGTAGCCGTTTCTATATCGGCTTTCGCACCGATATTCGCCTGGATCAGGTGATCGCAGTGGACGGTTGCCGGAACAGCGGATTTATCTTTACCCGCATTCATAAATTGCAGCAAAGCCATCTGTGCCGTTGCATCCTGCATGGCTACACGGTCGGGACGGAAGTTCACATAATCGTCTCCACGCCGGAACAGGCGCAGGGCATCTTCGTCATATAAATGAGCATATAAGATCTTTTCGGCCAATGTCATCGGGCGGCCAATCTTTTCGCGGGCAGTATCTACCCTTTTCGGGAAACTGGAATAAAAGCTTCTCAGCATTTCAATGTCGTACACCATATCGTAATCTTATTAGTTGTTGTTTGTCAGAATGTTTTCATGCAAATATACCGGTCTGTCATCGAACGGAATGTAATATATAAGACACTTCTCTCTGTTAGCATATTTGATTTAATTCCTAACAAATATATATTTTATTAAAACATCTCTCATTCGATAATTTCTATGGACGGATAGAGGATGTCTATCATAAAAGAAAGTTCGCCTTACGTCTACTTATAGAACGCAAGGCGAACTCGTTTTGTTCAGCGATTACTGCTGTTTATTTAATTATTGTTTTTATTTCTTTCCGACTCTTTCCATTTATCGGCATAGCTATGAAGAATAGAGGCTATCCCCTCTCCAATCCGTGCATAATCTTCCGCTTTCAGGTTGGCCAGCGACGCGCGGATAGACCATTCGGGAGCATCGAAACCGCCGCCGTTGAGAAGAACCAGCGAAGTCTCCTGCGCCAGACGGAACACCACGTCGACCGGTTCGTAGTTGGCTTTCAGGTATTCCACGAAATCGTCGCCGTAGAATTTCTTTGCCCATACTTCCATATCGATCTCGCTGTAATAACCGGCACGAAGCGGGTCGTCCAGCAAGGTAAACCCGGTGCTTTCCCAAAGCGTATGCAGGCGTTCGTGGATGATCTCGACCATGCGCGACTGATACAGGTTCTCGGTATCCAGCAGGGAGAAAGCGGCAAACAAGGCCATTTGTGTCTGTTGCGGCAGGGATAGTCCGGCAGTATGGTTAAGTGCCACCTGACGGCTGTCGGCCACCATACGGTCGATGAACTTCATCTTCGACGGATCGAGCATGATGCTGCCGTACCGTTTTGTCAACAGGGCTTTCTTGTCATCCGGCAGGCCGGCAATCATCCGGTCGTAAATATTATCCTCGTGCAATGAAACCACCGCCAGACGCCAGCCTGTCGCCCCGAAATATTTGGAGAAAGAATAAACACATAAAGTATTGGCGGGCAAGTCGGCCATCAGCGAACGGAAGCCGGGAACGTAAGTGGCATAGACATCATCGGTAATGATCATCAGGTTTGGATTATCGTTCGTGACGATGTCGACAATACGTTCCGTTAATCCCTGTGTCAACGCATAAGAAGGCGGATTGCTCGGATTAACGATAAAGGCCGCTTTGACGGAAGGGTCTTTCAACACATCCAGGTCTTTTTCCTGATACTGCCAGGTGTGATAACCGTCGCCCGTCATCTTCAGGGCATGGATCTCGGTTACGTCAAACTGGTAACGGATCTGTTCGGGTATTTCGATATAGGGAGTGAAGACCGGAGCGAAAAGGACGATCTTATCCCCTTTGTTCAGCAGGAAGTTTTGTTGCAGGGAGTCGAAAACATAACACATACCGGCTGTACCCCCTTCGGTGGCGAACAGGTCGAACTTGCCTTCAGGCGGAAGATTGTTGCATAAGGCCTGCTTCAGATAGTCTTCGACCAGCACTTCCGTATATTTCAGTATGCGGTCGGGAACAGGATACTGGTCGCCGATCACGCCCTCGGCCCATTCATGCACCAGGTCGTTTTCATCGACACCTTTCTCGTGTACCATATAATTATAGGTATCGCGTAAAAGCCGGGAACCGGGTGTTCCTTCATGTTTGTCGAGGAACTCCCTGAAACGGTAGGCGATACCCGGTTTCTGAGGGATACCGGCCAGGCCGACCATCCCGTCTTCCAGCTTCGTTCCCCGGCGGCATTCTTCCATTCCGAACTGGCCGAGCAGAAAGAAAGCTTCGCGTGGCGTGGTGGCGATCCAGTTAGGATTACCCCGTCCGGCATTCAACATGATATGAGTACTTTTGCGGGCACTCTCGTCGGCCAGTTCAATCAGGATGTTCTTCAGTTCGAAAGGACTGATCTCCGACATTTTCTTTTCGTATTCACGGGTGACTACGATTTTCTTGTTTTCTTCCATATTATATATAATGTATAAGTAATTAGTATCAGGATCGTCAGCTCATCAACAAGACGATGACCACTCCCCAGATGATCAGCAGGGTATTACCTACTGCGTATGTAACGGTATATCCCAGGGCAGGCGTCTGGCTTTCAACGGCATCTTCCACAGCTCCGAGGGCGGCGGTCGTTGTCCGTGCACCGGAAGTACAGCCGAGTGTTATTGCCGGATGGAACTTAAAGAGATAGCGCCCCATCAGGACACCTACGATCAGTGGCAGGGTCGTTGCCAGCGCACCGATCACGAACAGGCTCACGCCCACTTCCTTAAAACCGGTTACGAAACTCGGCCCGGCAGTAATGCCGACAACGGCAATGAACATATTCAACCCAACGTTATTCAGAACCCAAAGCGATGGTTCCGGAATACGCCCGAAGGTAGGATGTTTGGAACGAAGCCACCCGAACACCAGTCCGGCTATCAGGGCACCGCCGCTGGTACTGAGGCTGACAGGTATATCTCCGAAATGAAGTGCCAGCGAACCGATCACACCCCCCAGGAAGATACCCAACCCTACGAAGACCATATCCGTCTGATTGGTCGGACGGTCGGCATAACCTAAAGTGGTTGCCGCTTCATTCACTTCCATCTTGGTTCCGACCAGTTCGAGCATATCCCCCGGATCGATGGTTGTCGCAGCGAGGACGGGAATACTGATGCCCGCCCGTTTAATACTTTTAATGCTGACGCCATGCATCACTTTCTCCTTACGCAGACGGGCAACCGTCATACCGGCAAATTTCTTGCGCGAGATCAGGACGGGCAATGTCTCGGCCGGGAAGTCCAGCAATTCGATATCGTTCACCTCTTCCCCGATCCAGTTTTCCTCACCGATCACAAACTCACGACGGCCGCTCAGTACGACTTCATTCCCTTTCATAAGCATCAGATCGGGTTTTACCTCATAAACGATATTATTGATACGGACACGTTCGACAAACAAACGCCGTCCCTCTGCTTCCAGGTAATCTTCCAGTTCCTGTACCGTTTTACCGGCACCGAACCAGTCGTTACTGATCTTATAGGCACGGAAGGTGATCGGACGGGCGGCCGGCATAAAGCCCGGTTGATCGCTCTCGTCGTCAGTTCCCATCTTAGCTTCCAGCTCTTTGCAGGCTTTCTTCACGGAAGCTAATCCCCCCAGAAAACGCGGGGCGATATCACTCATGATCCAGGCGGAACCGGCCGTACCGAAAATATAGGAAACGGCATAAGCCACAGGCATCACGTTTATCATCGAGGTTTTATCCGCTGCACTCAATCCGCCCTGATTGATCGTATCTTCCGCCACGCCCAATACGGCGGAGATGGTCTGCGAACCGGCCAGTAACCCGGCTGCTTCCCCTGCATTGTATCCCATCAGCTTAGCCAACAGAAAAGGAACGAACAGGCAGAACAGGCACATCAGTGCGGCAAAAAGCACCTGCGGAAGTCCTTCTTTCTTCAATCCACGGAAGAACTGGGGCCCTACACTGTAGCCTACGGCAAAGAGGAACAGCAGAAAGAATACTGATTTGATAGGTGCCCCGATATCGATATGCAGCTGTCCGATCAAAACTCCGACCAGCAGGACACTGGTGACGGTACCCAACGAAAATTTCCCGATTTTAAACTTCCCGATCCAGAAGCCGAAAGCCAGTGTGAGAAAGATGGCCAGCTCCGGATAGTGTTTGAGTAAATCTACAAACCATTCCATATATAAATTGTTTGGCGTTAATACTAAACAGACATTTTATGTCCGGTTTTTTATTTGTTGTAATGAAACAGGAGCTATTACATAGTTGTTCCGAGAGAACCAATTAAGATAGTATAAAATCCCGTTCTTTTTAAATAATTTTCTATCTTTGCCCCCGCTTAGGTGATACGACGACTTCCGGTTGTCGTATAAAAGGGAATCCGGTGTGAATCCGGAACAGTGCCCGCTACTGTGAAGCCCATTATAAAAGGAAAGCATTCTTACACCACTGTCCGCATCAGGACGGGAAGGTCGCTTTCCGGGCAAGTCAGGAAACCTGCCAGGCATATAGTTAATTCGTTCTCCCGGGGTCAGGAGGGCTATTATGAACATACAAACAAATCTCTTTTAATGAAAAAGAAAAATCTGCTGGCAGCCCTTCTTGTAGGCTGTTTGATGAGTATCTCTATGGTACATGCAGGCGTTCCCCACGATGAAGAAGGCAACTTCAAGTCATCCGACTTCTTTGCCTCCATGCAAACCGGCGACAAAGCCGCTGTCCTGATGGTTCATTTCGGAACCACTTACGACGAAACCCGTGCGCTTACTATCGACGCCATCAACGAGAAGGCACGTGAGGCCTTCGAAGGCACGGAAGTGCGGGAAGCCTACACCTCACGGATCATTATGCGCCGCCTCAAAGCACGCGGCATTGAAAAGCTAAACCCGGCCGAAGCACTGAAACAACTGAAAGCGGAAGGCTTCACCCACATCCTTATCCAGTCGACCAACATCATCGAAGGGGTGGAAATGGAATCGCTGCGTAAAGATGTAGCCTCCCTGGAAAAGGAATTCAAAGACGTACGCATCGGCAATCCGCTGCTTTACATGCCTGAAGATTACGAAGCTGTCATTGCCGCCATTGCAAAGAAAGGAGCCAAAGAAGGCGCTACCGTCCTGGTCGGTCACGGAACATACACTCCTTCCACCGCCCAATATGCCATGACCGATTATATGCTGAAAGACAAAGGATATACCAACTTCCACGTCGGGACGATCGAAGGTTATCCTTCATTCGACAACATGCTTGCCAAACTGAAAGCCAGCGGTGTGAAGAAGGTTATGCTCATGCCTTTTATGTTCGTTGCGGGCGACCATGCCAACAACGACATTGCCGGCGACTGGAAGAAAGAGCTGGAAGACAATGGCTACGAAGTTTCCGTCCTGATGGAAGGTCTCGGACAGAATCCCGATATACAGAACATTTTCATCGAACACGCCCGCTTTGTTGCAAAGCATAAGATGATCGACATCATGGATAAAAAGAAAGCATACGCAACTGATAAGGATTGAAAAGATGAAAAAGGTTTTGACATTATTACCGTTGACTGCCCTCTGCATCAATTCGATTCAGGCTCAACAGAAAAAAGAATATACCAATTTCTCGGACACCACATTCAGCATCCAGGAAGTTGTCGTACAAACGGCCAAAAGAAACATTCCGCAGGTAACGAAGCTGAATGTTCCGATGAAATATTTGCCTGTTTCAGTTAATAAAGTATCCGGAAGCAGCCTGGAATTACGGGGTATCCGCGATATTCAGGAAGCTGTGCGCTTTATGCCCGGTGTGCGTATGCAAACCAGTTACGGGGCATTCCAGCAACTGTCGGTACGTGGTTTCGACCATTCCGTATTGATGATAGACGGAGTGCGCGACGAGCGTTCGGCCATCAATAACTCCTACCCTTTCCCCGACCTGTCGGCCATCGAATCGATTGAGTTACTGAAAGGGCCGGCTTCGGTTCTCTACGGACACTCTGCCGTCGGCGGTATATTAAACGTTGTCCGTATTTCCCCGAAAGCGGAACAGACAGTCAATGCACGTGTCAGCTACGGTAGCTACGATAACAAGCAGGCCACAGTAGGTATGGGCGGCCGCCTGATCGGGCCGGTCAACTATTATGCGAACGTGAACTTCTCAGATCAGGACGGCTGGCGCGATAACCTGAACAAACGTTTCTCCGGCTACCTGGCTTTGAGCGCCGATCTGACAGCTAAGGATGTGCTGGACGTACGCGGTGCTTTCAACCGTGACTTTTACGGCACGGAGATCGGTTTGCCCGACCTGATGCCGGGGGATATTTTCGATACGAAAACAAATCAGAAATATCTGAGCGCCCAACAGCAACTACCGGGATTGAACCGTGAAGCCCGCTACAACAACGAATCGGACTTCATGAAGAACCATGCCTGGAATGTGACTGCCCAATACACGCACACCTTCGACAACGGCTTCAAGCTGATCGACAAACTGGCTTACTACAACGATGACATCAACTATTTCGGTACGGAAGCACTGGATTATCTGGAAAGCGAAGATCCGATCTACGATCATTATTATATGAAAAGCGGCAAGAAAAAATATATTTGCCTGGACACCGTATATCTGTCTTACCCGCTCCGCTTCTCGCATATATCGAAAACAGTAAGCAACAGCCTGGAATTAAGCGGCAAGCTGAATACAGGGGAAGTCACTCACAATTTCATAGGCGGTTATTCTTTCTCGCTGATGAACCGTGTAAGCTATACCGGCTATGGACAAGGCACAGACGTTCAGGGCCCCGGATGGCAATCGCATGTATCGGTATACGATCCGCACAGTATGGGATATATGACCAGCAAAATGTCGAAAGCAATCCCATCGCATAATTACTCCAATAGCATTTATGTGCAGGATATGCTGGATATCAACGAACATTGGAAAGCCCTGGTTGCCTTGCGCGGCGATTTCTTCCGTTATTTGCAAGCCAATGCTCCGACACCGACAGGAAAACGGGAATATGACGATGCAGACCGCACAATCTACAACCGCTTGCATAATGCCGCGTTCACCTATCGCCTCGGAGCCGTTTACCTACCTCGTCCGAATACTTCCATCTATGCTTCATTCGCTACCTTCTTCAAGCCGATCCGTACATTCTATCAGGACAACGTGATCTATGTCGATGGTGACGGCTTACGTTCCTATCCGAAAAACAACGAGGAAATATTCAAACCGGAGAGTGGTTACCAGGCAGAAGCCGGTGTAAAATACACATTGAACAAATGGCTGGAAGCAAATGCCAGCATGTTCTACATCCGTAAGTCGAATGCGACACAGACATTGGCAACAAACGTGGAACAGGAGATAAACGGAGTTGCAACCAAAATGTCGATCATCGGACAACTTGGTGTGATGGACTCCAAAGGCTTCGACCTGGAAGCAACTTTTACCCCGGTCGGCTCACTGGCCTTCACTCTCGGCTATGGTTACACCGATGCGCGCATCCGGGAAATGAAAGAGGTTAAAGACCCGGAACTGGCTGAGATCATCTATTCGGAAGCAAACAAAGATCAACTGGAGAAATCGACCAGCCTGGAAGGGAACTACCAGAACAACGTTCCCAAAAACACCTTCTATGCATACGGTAGTTACACGATCCCGAAGGGTATCCTGAAGAATCTCAGTTTCAATCTTAGCACAAGCTATACGGATAAAGTGTACCGGAATACGGCCAACAGCAAATGGTTCGACAGTTACTGGATCACAGACCTCGGTGCCTCTTACGTACTGAACCATCGCATCCGCCTGTCGGTCAACATCAACAACCTGTTCAGTAAAGAATATACCAACCAGGCATTGGGCGACCAGATCGTACCGAGCATGCCGCGCAATTATCAGGTAGCAATATCCTACAACTTATGATACGGATAACCAAACTCATGTTAACAATTCACAGGATACTGGGCTCGCTGCTCAGTATCCTGTTTCTCGTTTGGTTCCTGTCGGGACTGGTAATGATCTATCACACCTTCCCACGCGCCGACCGGGCAGACAAACGGGCAAAGATGGATTATCTGCAGGCAGCGGATCTTCCTTCCCTACACACCATAAAAGATCGCCTACCCAAAGGAGAACCGATAAAGAATATCACCCTCAACAGCTATCTGGGACAAACCGTTTTCCATATCCGCACGGATAAAAACAGTTATGATATTCCCGCAGACTCTACGGAAACGCTGCCGGTCATCGACGGAAAACGTATACGGGAAACGGCCTCGCTCTGGTGCACCGCCCCTGTGGAAAAGGTCGATACCCTGTATACCCTCGACCAATGGATCCCTTTCGGTAACCTAAAGAAGGAGTTCCCTATTTACAAGTTCCATTTCGCCGATCAGGAACGGCACCAATTATATATTTCGTCGAAGTCGGGCGAAGTTTTACAATACACGGATAAAGACAGCCGGCTCTGGGCATGGCTGGGTGCAATCCCGCATTGGGTTTATTTTACCTCTTTACGTCAGGATGCCGAACTATGGATAAAGGTCGTTGTCTGGCTATCGGGCATCGGGTGCATCATGTGTATTGCCGGTATTTATCTGGGTGTCCGCGATTTCCGGCTGGCACGCAAGCGCAAACTGGCTTCTCCCTATAAGAAGTTCTGGTATAAATGGCATCATATCATAGGAACGGTATTCGGTTTGTTCGTCCTTACGTTCACTTTCAGCGGTATGATGTCGCTGGCACGTGTGCAGGACTGGGGGCTTCGTGCCAAGCTGGATATAAACCCGGCACAGGAACTTCAGAAGCTGGCTCCTTCCCCACTCGATTATCCGCTGGATTACCGGGACGTTATACAGGCTTATCCCGGTCAGATCCGCCAATTGGAATGGGGCTGTTTCGGAGATATCCCTTTCTACACGATACTGGCAGATGCAAACGATATCGTTGTAAATGCTAATTCGGAGCACACCGTATCTTCTTTAAAACTGGATACCGAAGATATCCATTCCGTGCTGGCACAAGTTCACGGGACAGAGTGCGCGATGGACATCAGGCTTTTGGAGGAGTACGACACCTATTATATTTCACGTAAAAGAAAACTGGATCTGCCTGTCTGGAAGGTCACCATTGAAGATATAGACAAGAGTTGCTATTACATCAATCCCGGTAACGGGCAATATCGTTATGTGAATACGCCCGCCCGTTGGAACCACTGGATATATCCGGCCTTGCATAGTTTAAACATCAAGATTCTGGTAGACCATCCAATCTTATGGAATATAGTGATGTGGGGGCTGATGCTCGGCGGTACATTCGTTTCCCTGTCAGGAGTTTGGCTGGGAATAAAATTCTTACGCCGGAAAATACATCGTCTAACAAATTAAATACATTATCTTTTTAAATACATTATCTTTGTTGTAAAATCTAAAAGATGAGCACAGGAAAAATAATCGTAGCCGGGATCGGGCCCGGTAGCGAATCAGATATTACTCCGGCAGTTCTCTCTGCCATCCGCCAGTCGGATGTCATTGTCGGGTATAAGTATTACTTTCAGTTTGTAGAATCTGCGATCCGTCCCGATGCAATCTGTATCGACTCGGGGATGAAACGCGAAAAGGTTCGTGCGGAAGAAGCTTACAATTACGCTACCGAGGGCAATGTGGTAACCGTTATCAGCTCCGGCGACTCCGGTATCTATGGCATGGCGCCGCTGATCTACGAGATGAAGCGCGAGAAGGGAAGCGATATTTCCATCGAGGTACTTCCGGGGATCAGCGCTTTTCAGAAAGCCGCCTCGCTGCTGGGAGCCCCGGTAGGACACGATTTCTGCGTGATCTCCCTCTCCGACCTGATGACGCCCTGGGAAATGATAGAGAAACGGATCAAGGCCGCCGCTTCGGCCGACTTTATCACGGCTATCTACAATCCGAAAAGCGAAGGCCGCTACTGGCAGCTCCATCGCCTGATCGAATTATTCCGGCAGGAACGCGATCCGCAGACCCCTATCGGCTTCGTCCGCCAGGCCGGACGGGAGGAAGAAAACGTGACGATCACCACGCTGGCAGATTTCGATCCGGAGCAAGTGGATATGTTCAGCGTTATCATCATCGGCAACTCACAGACGTACCGGTTCGAGAATCACATGATCACTCCCCGCGGTTATTATGGGGAGATAAAGATGGGGAAGAAAGAGACAGGTATCGGGCAGGACATCATGATACGCAGTTTCCGGACAATCGAAAAAGAACTGAAGAACAAAGATATTCCGTTAGATAAGAAATGGGCGTTGCTGCATGCGATCCATACGACAGCCGACTTCGACATGGAGAACGTACTGCGTATAGACGACAATGCCGTAGCAACCCTTTACGAGTCGCTCAGTAGCGGCAAAGTACGTACCATCATCACCGACGTAACGATGGCGGCATCCGGCATCCGCAAGGGAGCCTTGCAGCGCATGGGGATTGAGGTGAAATGCTATCTGTCCGACGAAAAAGCCGTGGCGCTGGCTGCCGATAAAGGGATTACCCGCACGCAGGCCGGTATCCGTGTCGCCGTAAGCGAACATCCGGATGCCTTATACGTATTCGGTAATGCGCCGACCGCCCTGATGGAGTTGTGCGACCTGATACGGAAAGGGAAAGCAACCCCGGCCGGCATCATTGCCGCCCCTGTCGGCTTTGTGCATGTGCAGGAATCCAAACATATGGTAAAACCGTTCGCCTCGATCCCCAAACTGATCGTTGAAGGACGGAAAGGCGGCAGTAACCTGGCAGCTACACTAGTAAATTCTATACTTTGTTATAACGACGCTATTAATTTAAAACCCGGAAGAGACGTATGAGAACACAATTTATCGTTATCGGCATGCCCGATAACCAGTGCTATATAAGCAAGAACAAGGAAATATTGGATATAATCAACAGTAACACCCACTTTTCGGGAGGGAAACGGCACTATGAACTTCTTCGTCCGTTCCTTCCTGTCGATGCCGTATGGATCGATATAAAAGTGCCTTTAGCGGATGTTTTCGACGAATACGAATACCACCGGAAGATCGTCGTGTTCGCTTCGGGAGATCCTTTATTCTCCGGATTTGCATCAACCATCTTGAAGCGTATGCCGGAAGCGGAGGTTACGATAATGCCTTCATTCAATTCGTTGCAGATGCTTTCGCACGAATTGAAAATGTCTTATGAAGATATGCTGATGGTGCCCCTTACCGGCCGGCCGTGGCATGAACTGGATCGTGCACTGATAGAGAACAGGATGAAGATCGGCATACTGACCGATCATGTACATACACCGGCCGCCATTGCCATGCGCCTGCTGAAATACGGCTTCACACAATATAAAATGTATATCGGCGAACATCTGGGCAACCCGGAGAAGCAGCGTGTATCGCGTTCGCTCGCCCTGTCGGAAGTGGAAGAGCATTCGATCGAAAGCCCGAACTGCGTTATCCTGCAACGGATGTACAACGATACCACCTACCGGCCGCTGGGAATACCCGACAAGATGTTCGAACTTCTCGACGGCAGGGAACGGATGATCACCAAAGCGCCTGTCCGCGTGCTCGATATGAGTGCACTGATGTTGCCGATGTGCAACCACTTCTGGGATATCGGTTTCTGTACCGGTTCCATATCCATCGAAGCCAAACGGCAATATCCGCACCTGCATATCCATGCCTTCGAGATACGCAAGGAATGCTGGAGACTGATGGAGGAGAACAGTTGCCGCCTGGGAGCTCCCGGCATCGACGTACATATCGGTGATTTCATGGAGGAAGAAGTATCCGACCTGCCTGCACCCGACGCTGTTTTCATCGGGGGACACGGAGGGAAATTAAAGGAGATCGTTGCCAAAGTAGCCCGTTATCTGGCTCCCGACGGCCTACTGGTATTCAATTCCGTATCCGAAGAGAGCGAGAGGCTGTTTATCGATGCGGTGCAGGAAGCCGGACTGAAACTGGATGATCCTTTACATATAACTGTCGGCGATTATAACCCGATAGTGATATTGAAGGCTTTTAAAGAAGCAAAATAAAAGAACTATGAATAAGCGAACTTTAGCCATTGTGGTGGTATCGGCCAGCAGCCTGCCACTGGCACGACAGATAAAAAAGCAGTTTCCCGATGCTGTTATTTACAGCAAGGAATCACAGGAAGAAACAGTCTTGATGGAGTCGATCGACAGCATTATGGGAGATCTTTTCCTGAAAGCGGAGGCCATCGTCTTTATCGGGGCGATGGGGATCTGCGTCCGCTGCATCGCACCTTATGTGATGGACAAGCATACCGACCCGGCTGTCGTCTGCATTGACAGTACGGGTAAATATATCATCCCTGTCCTGTCGGGACATATCGGAGGGGCGAATGAACTCAGCACCGAACTGGCACAACTCCTGGGTGGCAACGCCATTGTGACGACCCAAAGCGACAACACGGGGTTGTGGGCGCTCGATACGCTGGCCGAAAAGTTCGGCTGGTCTGTCGTGGCCGATGACCTGACCGACAACGAGAACGCGATGAATGCCTGTATCGCCGCATTCGTCAATAAGAAACCGACGGCTTTGCTGCTCAATGTGCGCGACAAGGGTACGGATTATTTGGAAAGCTCTCTCCCCGCCCATGTGCAGCAATTCAATAAATTCTCGGATATACCGCTCGATCAGTTCGAATTGGTTATCACCGTAGGGCCGTTCATCTACGAGGCCGACGTGATGATGGTTTCCTACTTCCCGAAGGTCTTGCATATCGGTATCGGTTGCCGGAAAGATATAAAAGGCGATCCGGTGGAACTTCACCAGCATATCATCGGAACGCTGATCGACAACAACATCTGCCCGGAGTCGATCGTCGATATTTCATCCATCGACATCAAGAAGGACGAAGCGATGCTTGCCCTGCTGGCTTACGGCATTATGAACTGTCCGTTCAAGACCTATCCGGCAGAGATATTGAACAAAATACCGGTTCCCAACCCGTCCCCCCGTGTAAAAGAGGCGACGGCATCGGCCAGCGTTTCCGAAGCCGCAGCCATTCACAGTGCCGGAGGCGGTTGGTTGCTACTGGAAAAACAAAAGGGAAGCTTGGGCGAAGGCAACGAATATACTTTCGCCGTGGCCATGGATAAATCCGTACGCCGCCAAGGACATATCGAGATAGTCGGAGCCGGGCCGGGCGATCCGGAACTGGTTTCCATCCGCGGTCGCCGGATGCTGGAGAAGGCAGACCTGATCCTTTATGCCGGCAGCCTCGTTCCGAAAGAGCTGACTTACTGCGCCAAGCCGGGAGCTACCGTGCGCAGTTCGGCCGATATGAATCTCGATGAGCAGTTCGCCCTGATGAAAGAGTTTTACGACAGGGGCAAGTTCATTGTCCGCCTACATACCGGCGATCCCTGTATCTACGGAGCGATACAGGAACAGATGAATTTCTTCGACCGGTACGATATGAGCTATCATATCACCCCGGGAATATCCTCTTTCCAGGCTGCCGCAGCCGCCTTGCGTTCGCAGTTCACCATCCCGGAAAAGGTACAGACAATCATCCTTACCCGTGGCGAAGGCCGTACGCCGATGCCCGAAAAAGAGCAGTTGCACAAACTGGCCGCCAGCCAGAGTACCATGTGTATCTACCTGAGTGCAGGCATAGCCGACAAGGTGCAGGAAGAACTCCTGCAACACTACGCCCCCACTACACCGGTAGCCGCCTGCTACAAGCTGACATGGAAAGACGAGCGTATTTATCGCGGGGAATTGAAAGACCTGGCTCAAATAGTGAAAGAAAACAACCTTACACTGACAACGCTGCTGGTTGTAGGGGATGCTATCGACAACCGCGAAGGCCTTTCCCGGTTGTATGCCGACGAGTTCAAACATCTGTTCCGCAAATAACCGGACAATGATACTGATACTGGGTGGAACAACGGAAGGACGCGCCGCCGTCCGCATAGCCGACGAAGGAAGTGCCCCTTATTTCTATTCGACAAAAGGGTCGCTTCAGGAGATAGACTGTGCGCACGGCATCCGCCTGACCGGTGGGATGGATGCTGCATCTATGGAAACATGCTGCCGCGAAAACAATATCCGCCTGCTGATCGATGCCGCACATCCCTTTGCTTCCGCCCTGCACCGAACGGTAGCGGAAGTCGCCTCCTCCCTCCAACTGCCGGTTATCCGCTATGAGCGGCGTTATCCTCCGCGCAACAACGAGCTGATCTGGTGCGACGATTACCACGATGCCATCGACAAGTTAAACGAGCACGGCATCCGTAACCTGCTTGCCCTGACCGGAGTAAACACCATCGCCCCGCTCCGCCTCTGGTGGGAAAAGCATCCGGCATGGTTCCGCATCCTCGAACGCGAAGAGTCGCTTACCATCGCTATCCGGCAGGGTTTTCCCCCCGACCGACTGTGTTTCTATCGCGATGAAGAGGATGCCGGGGAGTTGATGGATCAGCTTCAGCCGGATGCCGTCATCACGAAAGAAAGCGGACAGTCGGGATATTTCAACGAGAAAGTGGCTGCCGCCCGCAGCCGGTCTATTCCGGTGTTCGTTGTAAAACGTCCGGCATTGCCCGAAACATTCTATATCGTTTACGGGGAAGACGGATTGCGCAAGCAGATTGAACGGCTGCTACCCGAATTTTTCCCCTTGCATCATGGCTATACCACCGGCGCCTGTGCCACTGCTGCTGCTAAGGCTGCCTTACTAGCCCTACTAACGCGGAAAGAGCAAGCCGACTCTCCCATCACCTTGCCCTCGGGTGAAATGATCACCTTGCCAATCGCCGATACCGCCTGGAACGATAACAGTGCCACCTGCGCAGTCGTCAAAGATGCCGGGGACGACCCGGACGTAACGAACGGTTGCCGGATCGTTGCTACGGTTGCTTTCTCTACGGATATTGCCCTGTCAGGCATCCGCTTTCTTGCCGGAAAAGGGGTCGGCACCGTTACCCTTCCGGGATTGGGTCTGGAAGTAGGCGGCCCGGCTATCAACGCCACTCCCCGAAAAATGATAACGGAAGAGCTGACTGCCGTCTTACAGGATTTCCGGCAGGAGAAGTCAGCCGGGTTAACCGTTACGATCTCCGTGCCCGGTGGAGAAGAGATTGCAGCCAGGACATTCAACCCGAAACTGGGTATCGTCGGCGGGATCTCCATTATCGGGACATCCGGCATCGTTCGCCCTTTCTCCACGGATGCGTTTATCGCCTCTATCCGCAAGGAAACGGAAGTTGCCAAAGCCATCGTCTGTACGACGCTGGTAATCAACTCCGGTGCCAAAAGCGAGCGATACCTGAAAGCCCGTTACCCCGAACTCCCTCCACAGGCATTCGTACATTACGGCAACTTTATTGGCGAGACACTAAAGATAGCTTCATCGCTCGGCTTTCAGCAGGTTGTTATGGGTATAATGATCGGAAAAGCGGTTAAACTGGCCGAAGGTTTCCTCGATACACATAGTAAAAAGGTAGTGATGAATAAAGACTTCCTGAAGGAATTGGCCCGTCAATCCGGCTGTCCCGAAACGACCATCCAAAAGATCGACGGCATCACGCTGGCCCGGGAGTTATGGCAGTTGTTCCCCGTGGAAGAACAAGAAGCATTCTTCAATCTCTTATTGAAAAGATGCCATGAACATTGTACTCCACTCCTGCCTAAAGGTGATTTATCTATCTTATTGATAACGGAAGAAGGAGTTATTTGGAAATAACCAACCACTTTTCAATGTTGCGAGTCTTTGCGCTGAAATTCACACCGATACGGAACAACGTACGCGGGTCGGAAGCGAACGGAAGAGCATACCCCTTGTCTTCGATTTGTTGCAATGCCTCTTCTGCTGTACCGTCGAGTTTGAACTCCATGACATAGATAAAACGGTCGGTCTGCAAAATCAGATCTACACGACCTTCGGAGGTATGGTATTCCGCTTTTACATAGAAACCCAACAGCTTAAAGACGATAAAGAGCACATTCTGGTAATGCAATTCCAGGTCACGAACCAACTCATAAGGCGTATCGGCAAAGAAGCTTTGCAGTCGCCGAAAGAAAGCATCATAATCGCCGTCATAAACCTCCCGGGCAAACTTCTTGATCTGGAAAGCAGTATCGACCTGGCTCACCGGAGTATAATAAGGTAGAAGATATTTGATAAACCCTTCTTCTACCTCTTTATTGGGAAATCCCAACCGATAGAGCCCGAAGGTTTTGTCGTACCCTTTGATCGTCAGATAACCGCTTTGATAGATTACAGGTATGGGATTTCTCGAAATGGCATCGATGCTGTTCAAAACATCGGCATCCGTTTCTGTATGTGCCATCCGATAAAGGTCGTAATTTGATTTTTGCAATAACTTTACCAGATAGGTTGGAGTACCGGTTTCGAACCAGTAATTATCGAATTGCCGGTATTTAAATGTATTGAGCAAGCTGAACGGGTTGTAGATTCCGGGAGAGTTTTCAACGAAGTGATAACCATCAAAACTCATTTTCAACTCTGTACAGGTTTCTTCATATGTTATACCGAGCACAGAAGCCAATGTATGAATATCACCATCGAAATCACGATGTAATTCCTCTTCGCTGATACCACAAATAGCTACATATGGCCTTCTCATCGAAAGGTCGTCCAGATTATTTAAATCGCTGAACACGCTCACTTTGCCAAACTTGGTCACGCCTGTGAGGAAAGCAAACTGGATATACCTGTCCATACTCTTCATCACTCCGTAAAAGGCTTTCAGGGTATTGCGGTATTCGTTTTGCAGCTCCTCATTGTCGATAGCTTGCAACATAGGTTTGTCGTATTCGTCAATCAGAATGACTACACGCCGTCCCGCCTGCATGCTGGCCCGTTCAATGACACCGGCAAACCGCAAAGCCTGGCCTTTTTCTGCCGGATCGGAACCATATAATTCTTCCCAGGCAGATAGCTTGCGGTTCAGCATGTCGTCCAAATCGCTTACCTGATCATATTTCGCGGCATTCAGGTCGAGATGAAACACCGGATAAGTCAGCCAATCTTTTTCCAACTGTTCGACAGCTAATCCTTCGAAGAGTTCTTTTTTACCTTTAAAATAAGCTTCAAATGTGGATATCAGGAGACTTTTACCAAAACGACGGGGACGGCTCAAGAAATAGTAGCTACCGGTTTTTACCAATCGATACATCAATTCGGTCTTATCTATATACAGATAACCTTCTTTTCTTATTTTCTCGAAATCCTGTATCCCTATCGGGTATTTTCTGGCATACATTGTTTCCATATATCCACGTGTTTAAAAAGTACAGATACAAAGATAGAAATAATGTAGCAATTAAATACTCTTTCTTCATAGCCAAGATAATTTTATGGTTAAAGCCCATCATCATCTTAATAACGATGGGATAGTAATTGATAGTTCATATTTTGGCAGAAGTGAGTCTTTGATAATAGCGACTGATAGTAACTGGCTCCCCTCTTGAGAGGGGGAAGGGGGTGTGTTATAATCCCGCCTATAAACGGGCCTTAATTAATAACACATTAATATATTTAAGCCATCCCTATGTTTTTTACCGGTTTTATTTACTGGCATTTACACACCCCCTACCCCCTCTCAAAGAGGGGAGCCGGTTACTATCAGTCACTAATCAGATAGCTCAATTTTTTCTAGCTTCGGCATATTGGATCATTATTTTCTAAACATAATCCTATCAGGTATGTATTAGATTTCCTTTACTCCAAGCGTACCTCCTTACTCTGTATATAAGAAACATCCAGTTGCCCGCCGGCATTTCCATTGCTTTCCTGCAAAGGATGAGTCTTGGCACGACTGAGGGATAAGGTGGCTTTGGAAGCGGTCACCTGGTTACCGAGCGTGATACTGATCGATTGGCTGCCTTTATCACGGTTGTAGAGGGTGGTCACTCCGCCATCGTATGAAATGGCAGCTTCCACCATTTCATCGTCCCCGACAGGATCGCCCTCCCAGGTCAGCGTGGTTGAAGTTTTACGGTTGATTGAAGTAAAAGACTCCGGGATGGCAATCGGCTTCACGTCTTTCAGGGTGGCTACATTCGTGAAAACGCTGTCCTTTGCCCGTGTAAAGACGAAAGTCATATCATCCAGTCCGGAGAATGAATAGGTGTAAAAGTAAACACCGACGTTGGCAAAGTTCGGGGTCTTGCCGTTAATCAGGATAGAGGCAGGGCCGTTCAATTTAATGTTTACTCCTGCGCTGTCGTACTTGTTGAAATTCGCTCCGACACGTGTCGTATTATTAGTGATATCGTAAGCGACACCCAGGTTTTGATAGAAAGGAACATCTGCTTCTATATCAGATGAGTCGTCACTGCTGCAAGCGGTAAATGCGGCAGCGGAAATCAGAATGGCGTATAAGAAATACTTTTTCATGTCGTTTGTTTTTAAAATTACTCCTATATAACAAACGAACAGGAAAAAGTTTAATCAGTTTAACATTATCTTTCAGGATTCCAGTTGCAGCAGCAGCTCTTCGATGGTTGCCGCACGCCGGATCTGCCCGTCAGAATCGTGGAGAACGAATGAAGTAGAGGACGGATCACCGGCGTCTATCCAACGCGCCGACTCGATCCCGCTATCCGCATGGATACCGTTCCGTTGAAGAGCCTTCCGTGCCATAGCATATTTCTGCCCCTCACCGACAAGGCGTATTTCGGATTTATACTGGTTGTTGATACGGAACAAGCCGGTTTCGGTATCGAAGATAATCCCCTTGCGGGAGAAGAAACCGCTCAGGTGCCCGCTCAGCGCCAGGTCTTCCGGAGTCCCGGTACTTATGCCTTTGTCGCGATCCATCAGCCAGATCTTATCGGCGATCTGGAGAGCCAGTTCGAGGTCGTGTGTAGAGAGGAAGATCGTTTTATCGGTGGTGCGGGTAAGTTGATGCAGAAGTTGCATGATCTCTACCTTGCTGGGGAAATCGAGGAAGGCGGTCGGCTCGTCCAGGTAGATCACTGGTGTTTCCTGTGCGAGGGCTTTCGCGATCATCACCTTTTGCCGCTCCCCGTCGGAGAGGGTGTGCACCATCCGGGAAGCCAGGTTTTCGATGCGGACGAGGGCGATCGCCTCTTCCACCACCCGCTTGTCTTCCTTTCCCAGGCGTCCCCAAAAGCCGGTGTACGGACTGCGCCCCATCTCTATGAGTTCCCGGACAGACATGTTACGGATGTCACACTTATCTGTCAGCACCACTCCCACTATAGTGCTAAGCTCCTTATCACTATAGTCCTGTATATCGTGACCCAGTAGTGCTATTTCGCCGGACAAACGGGGCTGAAAAGCGGAGAGCGTACGCAATAAAGTAGACTTTCCCACCCCGTTGGCACCCAGCAGGCAAGTTAATTCTCCACTGTATATCGTAGTGGTTATATTGCTTGCTACCAGCCTTGTATCATTCTTGGAACGATAGCCGATAGAAAGGTTGTTTATCCGGATAGTTGCCTCTTTCATACTCATTCGTTCAGTTCGTTTTTGCGTTTGCGGAATAATACGGATGCAACAACGGGAGCACCGACCAAGGCAGTAACCGAGTTGACGGGCAAGGCTCCTTCAAATCCCGGCATACGTGCAATCAGGTTACAGGCCAGCGCCAGGGCGGCACCGACAAACAGGACACCGGGCATCAGCACCCGGTGGTCGGATGTCTGGAAAATAGCCCGGCAGAGATGCGGCACAGCCAATCCCAGAAAGACGATCGGGCCGCAATAGGCGGTAACGATCGCGGTCAGGACACCGGCAGAGGTGATGACGAGCAGGCGTGCCCGTTTAATATTCAGTCCCAGGTTGCGGGCATAGCCGTCACCGAGGAGCATCAGGTTCAATGTCTTTATCAATAGGAACGAAAGAGGGATCAGGATCGCCATAATGATCACGAAAAGCATCATCTGATTACCCGAGACGCGCGAGAAACTCCCCAGTCCCCAGATGACATAGGCCCGTATATCTTCTTCCACACTAAAGAATTTCAATACACCGATCACGGCATTTGCCACGTAGCCGATCATCACACCGATAATCAGCAGCGTCACATTCCCTTTTACCTTCTGTGAGACATAGACGATCAGTGCCATGACAGACAAGGAACCGACTATCGCTGCAACAGACAAAGCGATCTCCCCCATAAAGCCGAGCTTGCTAAGCGCCACACCTCCCAGGCTTCCGCTCAGCAAAACGACAAAGGCCACTCCCATACTTGCACCGGAACTGATCCCCAGCACAGAGGGCCCGGCCAACGGGTTGCGGAAGACGGTTTGCATCTGAAGCCCGCTGATAGCCAATCCGGCTCCGGCAACCAGTGCTGTCAATGCTTGCGGGAAACGTGATTTCCAGATAATATTCTGCCAGGTGACCGGTTCATCGCCATTGCCACATATAATATTCCAGACCGAGTTGAACGGGATGGATACGGAACCCAACACCAGATTAAGGAACAGCAGTACAACGATCGAAACGACGACCAAAAGCATCAGGACAGTGTTAGAATACTTCATCGGCCCTATTTATTTAAGTAGATCATAATAGACAGGGGTGTGATCCGGCAGCAGGTTCGGATGGAAGATATGCAGCAGGTCGCCCAGCACCACTTCCGGTTCGGTCGGCATACTTTCGTAAAAAGGTTTCTCCCGCATATTGCAATAGATCACTCCTTTTTCCTTGAAAGCACGGAAGTCGGCATAACGCGGATCCTGGTCTTTCAGGGCTTTATAGTCATATGTTCCCGGATAGCTGTTCACGATACGCCAGTAGTCGGCCTCGTCAGCCTGGTTATAAACGGTTTCAAAGTCGAGGGTGACACCTCCCGAACGGTCGTCGTCCTTCAGGAAATAGTCGGCACCGGCATCTTTGAATAGTTGCGCCAGGAAGCTCTTCCCTCCTACCGCATACCAGTTACCGCCATGAATCTCACCACTAAAGACGATGGGACGCCGGGTTACCTTACCTTCGGCAGTCAGCTCCTTCAGTTCATTATAGCGGTGCTCGATAGCCGAGAACTTATCATTGGCCTCCTGTTCCATTCCGAGTAACAGACCGACAAATTTGATCCACTCGGCCTGTCCCAGCGGGGTCATTTCCTTATATCCCAGATGCGGGATCAGCGGGATACCGATATCTTTCATTGTCTCATAGCCGCCACGCTTAAAGGGTGAGATCAGGATCAGGTCGGGATTGATACTCATAATCACCTCATTATCGAAGTTGCCTTCGATCCCGATCTTTGCCGTCTTTCCTTCCTTCAACTGGTCGTTGATCGTCCGGTTAAACAGGTGGCGGGTACTGGTGATGCCTACTACTTTATCCTCTGCGCCCAACTTGATGAAATTGGATAGTTGCAGGGAAGTCATACAAATGGCACTACGTACAGGTGTTTCAATCACCATATAATCGGCTGGAATACCTTCCGGCTTCGTCCCACGGGGAACCAACGCATACAGGAAATGAGTGCTTTCTTCATTCTGAGGGTCATGTATATCCATCAGGATATAACCGTCGGCATAGGTCAACTGAAAACCTTCGGCATATTCAGGTGTGATCTGGACCTTACTATCCACCGTAATCGTTTGTTGCGACGATGCATTCTCTTTCTCCTGCTGATTTCCTTTCGATGCGCACGATGCAGCCAATAACGCAAACAGGCAGCAACCTGCCAAATACTTATTCATATTCTATTTGTTTTTATCCGACACAAACCGTCCAAACCCACGAGGACAATCGTTATGCAAAAAATGGCAGGTCTTCTGACTTACTTCCATCCTGAAAGCCTTCCCGATCTCTCCCGGATCAGTGGCAAAAGGTGTTATCAGGATGTTTATAAAGCTTCACAGCAGCGTGGACTGTCCGGGATTTACACCCGGTTCCCTTTTAATCTGTCTCCATGAACAGGAGTTTGACAGAACCTATTTCGATCGCAAAAGTAATAAGAAAAACTGAACCATTCGCATACGGAACTGTTATTTACAGAAAATGGCAGCAATATGGCACTCAATCAGATCGACACTCATTTCTTAATCGCAGCTATCTGCGTAATTTCATCGGCATTAGTGTTTTATACAATCGGTGTTTGGGGCGAACGTATCCAGAAGAAGCTGAAAGCCTGGCACGTGGCCTTCTTTGTTGCCGGACTATTCGCCGATGCGGTCGGAACCGGACTCATGGAACAGATTGCACAGATGACCGGATTGCAGGATAACCTGCACACTATCACCGGAATAATAGCGATCGTCCTGATGTTTATCCATGCCTTATGGGCATTGTGGACTTACTTCAAGGGTTCGCGCAAAGCGAAAGCGCATTTCAACCGTTTCAGCATAGTAGTCTGGTGTATCTGGCTAATTCCCTATTGCATAGGTATCTATCTGGGAATGTCGCTTCATCCGTAATATTGGGCGGCTATTTGTTTGGAGACTTCCGTTATTTTCATCACTTTTGCCCTCCGAATAAAAGCAAAAGCAAATGACACATCCGATCAGTTTCGTTTCATTAGGCCCCGGAGAGCCGGAACTTATTACCGTTAAAGGACTTAAGCAACTTCAGCAGGCAGATATCATCTATTGTCCGGCAACCCGGAATAAACAAGGTACTTCCCTATCGCGTGCGGCAGATATTGTTCGCGCCCTGGAAATCGACGAGACTGCCATCCACTGTTTCATGCTGCCCATGAGCAAAGACCGTACAGAGGCCTGGAAGGTTTACGATACCCTTTACTACGAAGCCGCAGACCGCTACCGGAACGGGCAACGGATCGTTATCGTGGCCGAAGGAGATGCCGGCTTTTATTCTTCTATTCAATATATCTACGACAAATTTACAAAGGCCGGTATTGCCGTACAACGTACCGCAGGAATACCAGCCTTTATAGCAGCCGGCGCATTGGCCGGATTACATATTGTCAAACAGGAAGAGGAAATAGTCGTAATCCCCGGTACACCTTCTGCGGATGAACTGTCAGAAAAGATAAACGCAGGATATGTGATCGTTATCATGAAACTATCCCAATGCGTAGAAGCTGTATATGAATGTATCCGCAGGCATCCGCAAGCCCAGTTCCACTACTTTGAAAACGTTGGAACGGATAAAGAATATTATACTTCCGATAAGCAAATCATCACACAGAAATCGTTTCCCTATTTCTCACTAATGATCATACAGGCTGTATGATACTGCTCAAGCGGTTAATATGATAGCGAAGTGACTGGACAGACTCCCAGTTCTGGTGTCCTGACTTACATAATTCACGTGCACTAACCAACACACCCGATATATGGCTGTTAATCTCTTCGATCTTTTTATTCGTTCCACTGTAAAGAGAATCAAGCTCTTCCGGTGAATAGATGGAAGCAGACTGTGCCAACGATTCAAGCAAGTTCATCTGATAAACTCCGGCCTTGGGGATTAAGTTGCGGATAGCATAATGATGAAGATCCTGTATTTCCTTCTGCTTGGTGGTGTCCCAACCTACATTATTCATACCTCCCGAAGGATTCATCTTCGAAAACATATGGATTCCCAAACAATCTGCGATTGTCCTGATCCATGAACTTGTTTCTGTCTCTCTCAATGCTACTCCTGCAAAACTAAATCTCATTGTTGCCATAATCAAATCTCCTTAATTACATAAACCGAAGTTTTTAAAATTGTTATATACTTTCTTTTTATTGCCAGAAACTTGCTGTTAGTTTCATTTTGTTATTGACATGATGCAAAATTAGGCAAATTATCATGCACCACAACCCTTTACCTGTATTTTAAAGTTCTTTAATACAACTTCTATCCAAATGCTATTATTTTGCCAACTGAAGATTACAAATAAATTGAAAAACGCACAGTTTACTTAACAAAGATACCTCCATGCGCTCTTTTTTGTAACTTTTACCAATATAACACAAAACATGGGGAATAATAGGGTTCCACAACCTTTCATTCTGACATTTTGTTATTTAATTAAAAATAGTATACTTTTGTTCCTTCTTAAACTTACATAAGCACATGAAATCGGATATAGAAATTGCTAGAGAAGTCTCCCTGCGTAAAATAAAGGAAGTTGCTACAGGTTTGGGCATTCCTCGCGAGGAAGTTCAGAACTATGGTCGTTACATCGCCAAAGTGCCTCTTCACCTCATCGATGAAGAAAAAATAAAAGAACACAACCTGATCCTGGTAACGGCCATCACTCCGACCAAAGCAGGTATCGGAAAAACAACGGTTTCTATCGGACTGGCTCTCGGTCTGAACAAGATCGGTAAAAAAGCGGTGGCTGCGCTGCGCGAACCTTCACTCGGCCCGTGCTTCGGTATGAAAGGTGGAGCTGCCGGAGGTGGCTATGCCCAGGTATTACCGATGGAAAATATCAACCTGCATTTCACCGGCGATTTCCATGCCGTTACTTCTGCCCACAACATGATCACTGCACTGCTGGATAATTATATCTATCAGACACGCAATACATGTGAAGGACTGAAAGAGATCAAATGGAAACGTGTACTCGACGTAAACGACCGCAGCCTGCGCAACATCGTATCGGGCTTGGGAGGTTCTGCCAATGGCATACCGACTGAGACAGGATTTGATATCACTCCTGCTTCCGAAATGATGGCTATCCTTTGTCTGGCGACCGACCTGGAAGACTTGAAACGCCGTATCGGTAACATCTTACTGGGTTACACCTACGACGATCAGCCGTTCACGGTAAAAGACCTGGGAGTTGCCGGAGCTATCACCGTACTGTTGAAAGATGCTTTGCTGCCCAACCTGGTGCAGACAACTGAGAATACGCCTGCTTTCGTTCACGGTGGCCCGTTCGCCAACATCGCACATGGATGTAACTCTATAATCGCAACCAAGATGGCGCTTACCTATGGTGACTATGTGATCACGGAAGCCGGTTTCGGTGCCGATCTGGGTGCAGAAAAGTTCTTCGACATCAAATGCCGTAAAGCGGGACTGACTCCGAAACTGACAGTTATCGTTGCTACTGCACAGAGCTTGAAGCTGCACGGCGGCGTGCCTGAAGCACTGATCAAGGAACAGAATATCGAAGGCTTACGCAACGGTTTTGCCAACTTGGACAAGCATGTGGCCAATATGAAACGTTTCGGCCAGGAAGTGATCGTTACTTTCAACCGGTATGCAACCGATACGGACGAAGAGATCGCTCTGGTTGCCGAACATTGTAAGGAACTGGGCGTCGGCTTTGCGATGAACAGTGTATTTGCAGAAGGTGGCGAAGGTGGCGTTGAACTGGCTAAACTGGTTGTCGATACGATCGAAAACAAACCGTCGGCTCCACTGAAAATGGTTTACGAAGATACTGATCCGGTACGCGAAAAGATCAAGAAGGTTTCTGAAGAAATCTATGGCGCAGCATCGGTTACTTACACGACTCTTGCCGACAAAAAGATCAAACAGATCGAAAGCCTGGGTATCTCCCACTATCCGATCTGCATTGCTAAAACCCAGTATTCATTCTCTTCCGACCCGAAAGCGTACGGCGTTGCCAAAGATTTTGAATTGAAGGTGCGCGACGTTGTTATCAACAATGGTGCGGAAATGATCGTTGTTATCATGGGTGAGATCATGCGTATGCCGGGACTTCCCAAAGATCCGCAAGCTAAACGGATTGACATCGTAAACGGATTGGTTGAAGGATTGAGCTGATCTTTCAAAAGATATAGAACAGGAAAGGCGACCTTTATAAGGATCGCCTTTTTTATTTCATTTGCGTTTATCGAAATAATTCTTGAAGAACAATATCTGATAATCTATTGAATTACGCCAGTAATCCCCATTATGCGCTCCGGGGCGAACAAGGAAATCATGGTCTATTTTATACTTCAGCAGTTTCTTGTGGAAATCGTTGTTCACTTCAAAAAAGAAATCACTATATCCGCAATCGATGATGAGTGCCAGGTCGCCATTCTTCAGGCGGTCGATCTGGTTGATGGCCGTATGGTTATCCCAAACTTCCTGGTTTTCGCTTTCTTTTCCTAACCAGTCACTCATATGCCAGTTATTCGGGAAAGGGCGGATATCCACACCACCGCTTGTACTCCCAGCCGCTCCGAAGATATCTTTATGGCGGAACGACAACCACATAGCGCCGTGACCGCCCATACTCAATCCGGTAATGGCACGCCCTGTGCGGTTTTTAATAGTCGGATAACTGGCATCTATATAATCGATAAGCTCTTTCGATACAAATGTCTCATAGCGATAAGACGGATCGACCGGGCTATCCCAGTACCAACTGTTCTTGCCATCCGGACAAACGAACATAATTCCATACTGATCGGCAATCTCCGGTAAATTGGGTTTTACGGAAATCCATGTTTTCGCATTTCCTCCATGCCCATGCAATAAGTAAATAACAGGAGCTGTCGTTTTTCCTTTTCCCGGCGAAATAACGATTGTCTGAATATCTTTATTCATGGCATCACTATGCACATAGATAGTATCGACTACTGCCGCCTGCAGAGACAGGGCAAAAAACGCTATAAGCGATAAAAAGAACACCTTTGCTTTCATAAATCAGATTAGAATTTTAATATTGAAAGCAAAGGTATTTATTTTTATTTAAAACACCTCTTTCCAGTGCTTCAGGTTTGTATCGATCGTATCCATAACTTCTTTGGAACGTCCCTGCATCAGGAGCTTGTACATTGTCTGTGCAAACCCGAGCATCTGGGTAAACTCTATTTTCGGAGGCATAGCGAGCGCGTTCGGATCAGTCATAATATTGACCAGGACAGGGCCGTCCGAAACGAAAGCCTTTGTTAATGTCGGCAACACATCATCCGGATTGCATACATTGTAGCCTGCCATTCCCATCGAAAGAGCCACCCGTGCGAAATCAGGATTCAACATCGTAGTTTGCCAGTCGGGTAATCCGGCTACTTCCATTTCGAGTTTGACCATTCCGAGCGAACGGTTATTGAACACAACCAGTTTGATAGGTAATTTATATTGTACGATCGTCGCCAGGTCGCCCAGTGACATGGAAAGCCCACCGTCGCCACATAAGGCAACCGCCTGACGTCCCGGATAAGCCAGTGCCGCCCCGATAGCCTGAGGCATGGCATTCGCCATAGAGCCATGATTGAAGGAGCCCAACATCTTGCGCTTTCCGGTAGCCTGCAAATAACGTGCTCCCCATACGCAGGTCATCCCTGTGTCGACGGTAAAGATGGCATCGTCCGAAGCCAGTTCATTGATAACGGAGATCACATATTCCGGTTGGATCTTTTCTTCTTTGCCCTTCACTTTCGCTGCCGATCTCAAGTTGTCTTTCACCTTTTCATAATGCGCCAGTTGTTCGCGGAGAAAGGAATCGTTTTTCTTCTGCTGAATAAGGGGAAGTAGTTCCGTCAAAGTATCTTTCACATCACCGCAGAGTCCCATTTTTATTTTGGCACGACGTCCGAGACGGTTGGCTTTGATATCCACCTGCACGATCGTATTGTTTTGCGGCATAAAGGCTTCATAAGGGAAATCCGTTCCGAGCAAAAGCAATACTTCGGCTTCATGCATACTATAGTAACCGGAAGGCATTCCCAGCAAGCCTGTCATACCTACCTCGTTCGGATTATCATATTGTATTTCCATCTTGCTTTTAAAGGAATAAGCGACAGGAGCATTCAGAAGCCGGGATAATTCTACCAATTCCTTATGCGCGTCTTTGGCTCCTATTCCACAGAAGAGGGTAACCTTTTCCGCTTTGTTCAGCAAGTCAGCCAGTTTACCGATCTCTTCAGCGGAAGGGCAAACACGTTGCCGGGTCGGAAACGGAAGCAGGGAAGACTCTCCTTCGCTGGCTGTCATCGAAGTCAGGTCGCCGGGTAAGCCGATCACGCCTACTCCACGAAATGAGAGAGCGGCTTGTATGGCACCCTGCAACATACGGGGGAATTGTTCGGGCGTGGTCGCCACCTGATTATAATGGCTGCAATCTTCAAACAATTTGATTGTATTGGTCTCCTGAAAATACTCCGTTCCAAACTCATGAGTCGGCAATGTGGATGCGATGGCAAGCACAGGAGCCCCCGAGCGCTGAGCATCATAAAGTCCATTGATCAGGTGCACATGCCCCGGGCCGCTACTTCCGGCACAACAGGCCAGTTCACCATTCAATTGCGCTTCAGCCGCAGCGGCATAAGCACCGGTTTCTTCGTGACGGACATGAATCCATTTGATCTTTCCATTTTTTCGTACAGCTTCGTTTACTTCATTCAAACTGTCACCCGTGACGGCGTAAATACGTTTGACACCTGCCTTTTCCAGTGTGTCTACTAATTGTTCTGCTACATTCTTTGCCATATTGATATTTACTTTTTCTTTTATGTTTTGTTTATAAAAGAACTATGGCAGAAAGCAAAATGTTTTGAGAATACAGTTTATAAATTTAAGAAAATAATTTTAAGTGTATACCAGTCCTTTTTCATTACAAAATACTACCTTTGCAGCGATTGTTTAGGGAAATAGTATGGGAACATCCAAAGAAATGACTTCCGGACGGGCACTTCCGCTGATCTTCAGTTTTGCCATGCCGGTACTTTTAGCAAATCTGCTTCAACAAACTTACTCTTTAATCGATGCGGCTATCGTTGGTAAATTTTTAGGGATCGGCGCTTTCTCCGCAGTTGGGGCAAGTACGTCCGTTATCTTCCTTATCATCGGATTCTGTAACGGCTGTTGTGCGGGTTTCGGAATTCCGGTGGCACAAAAGTTCGGTGCGCGGGATTACAATACGATGCGGCGTTATGTGGCTATCAGCTTACAACTGGCAGCTATCATGTCGGTAATCATTGCCGTCGTGACGTGTATTTACTGCAAGGATATTTTAAAGATCATGCAGACACCGGAGAACATCTTTACAGATGCTTATTTTTATCTGTTGGTAACTTTTATCGGTGTGCCGTGTACCTTCTTCTATAACTTACTTTCCAGCATTATCCGTGCCCTGGGCGATAGTAAGACGCCCTTCTGGTTCCTGCTCTTTTCAACGATTCTCAATGTGATCCTCGATCTGGTTTGTATCCTGATCTTCAAATGGGGAGTTGCCGGAGCAGCGATTGCAACACTTCTTTCGCAAGGTATTTCGGCTGTCCTTTGTTTTATCTATATGTACCGCCGCTTCGAGATCTTGCAGGGAACGCGTGACGAACGGAAGTTCAACGCGCGGTTGGCAGGCAATCTGCTTTGGATAGGCGTTCCGATGGGGCTTCAGTTTTCTATTACAGCGATCGGCAGCATCATGTTGCAAAGTGCGAATAATGCACTCGGGTCGGCCAGTGTCGCAGCGTTTGCTTCCGCAGTTCGAATAAAGTCATTTTTCATGTGTCCTTTCGAGAGTCTGGGTATCGCAATGGCAACCTACACCGGACAGAACTATGGTGCAGGAAAGCCCAAACGTATCTGGCAAGGAATCAAGGCCAGTGGCCTGATGATGATCGTTTATGCCGCCTTCGCCTTTATCGTCCTGATGCTGACGTCAGAACGGCTCACATTGATATTCGTCGATTCCACTGAGTCAGAGGTTATTTCTAAAGCTGTTCAATATATGCATGTGTCATGTTCCTTCTTTCCTATCCTTGGTACTCTTTGCATACTGCGATATACGATTCAGGGAGCAGGATTCACTAATCTGGCTATGCTTTCGGGGGTTTCGGAGATGGTTGCCCGTACACTGGTCAGTATTTATGCAGTACCGGCTTTCGGCTTCCTGGCAGTCTGTTTCGGCGATGCAACAGCCTGGGTTGCAGCCGATCTATTTTTAATTCCGGCATTTATATATGTATATAAGAAGATAAAAGAGATAAAAAGAGTAGAGATAGATGGAATTTGACTAATATTGCACTATCGTAAAGAAAAGGATCATGAATATAAACTAAAAGCATCCCGGAACAATGAAACAGGTAGAAATTATTTCAGAAAACCAAGTCTACACCGCACTTAATATCGGCAGTTTAGATAAATTGACAGAACATTCCCTGATCCATCCGAAGACAGGACAGGAAATAGTAGGAAAAGTATTCCTTAAAGACAGCACAAAAGCTACCGGAACAGAAATTTCATTTTCTACACTTCCACCTAAAACGGAACTCTCCTATTTTCATATTCATAAGGAAAACGAGGAAACATATATCATCCTTAAAGGATCGGGTGATTTTCAGGTTGATGATGAATGTTTCCCTATAACAGAGGGAAGTGTGATCCGTGTAGCTCCAGCTGCTAAACGAGGCATGAGAAATTCGTCTGATGAAACCATGATTTATATGGTCATTCAGTCACGGGAAGGTTCATTGAATCAATATTCTTCCGAAGACGGGGAAAGAGTTCCCTGTGAGAAGAAGTGGAAATAAACAGTTATCAGATTGCTCCCAATGCTATCGCAATAAAGCTCGGGCCATTAATTACTCCGTGAATGATAACGCCCGTCCAGGTGTTTCGTGTTTTCTGGACGATATAGGGCTGGATAAACATCATAGGTAATAAGATAACCCAGAGCTGCCAACCGAAGGCCAGATGAAAAAGGCTCCATCCTGTCCCTTGAACGACCCATGTATATCGACCGAAGATCAGTTCCTGGCGTGGCTGCATAACACCTCGCCAGAGTATTTCTTCTCCCATTATATTAAATATCCAAAAGACGAACCAGACAGCCAGTAACCAGTAACGCCCGGCACTCAACGGTTCAAACTCCATAAATGAAGGCGTATAATCGAGTTTGTCTACAAATAAGGTAATTATACCCATAACTACAACCATCCCTATTCCGGTAATCAGTATCCCGAAAATACTCCACATCCAATCCGGCCCGGTCATTCTGACAAACCGCATTCTTTTATACCACGTCCGGGAGTTCAGCTTATACCTTTCCGATTTAAGTATTGCCATTGCTAGAAGAATAAGAGGCAGGAAAATACCGAGCGCACCAATAACAAACCAAAACAAGATCGGTTCCAGACCGGTCTTTTCTCTTAAATAGGGTATCGTATAATGAGTTTGAAGCCACATAAGCAATGCGGCAATGATATATATGGAAAATGAATAAAATAATTTCATTCCTGAAAGTGGTTTCATACGCATAGAGTTTTGGCAAATATAACATTTATATATCTGATTATGAAACCATAATGGATAATATAGGATATTTTGACAGCAATTTCTTATGTTTAAAGGAGTCGTAAGTAGCATCCGGTCAGTTTACTTTTACCGGGAAAAACAAGAAAAAAAACGAATTATCAAAAAAAACAGGTATTCATAGTGCTAGTTCAAAAAATAGTTGTACATTTGCTATTGAAAAACGTAAATTTTTTCATAGTTAAGGTTTTGGTTAAGAAATGGCCCACTTGTGAAAGTTAGCCATTTCGTTTTTTATATACCTACCTGTTCTTGTATTTCTTCCCTGCTCAAACACACGATATTTAGATATGAATCCCATAATCATGCTTAACTTCATCCATTACGAAAGTGCTTTCCAGAGAACCCAGACTATCGATCGTTCCCAACACATTCAGAATGAACTCCTGATAATACTTCATACTCGGCGCATGGATTTTTAAGAGATAATCATAACGTCCGGATATATTATAACATTCGGTCACCTGGGGAATGTCCTGTATAATTCGTGTGAACTCCGCTGCAATGTCCCGATTCAGCTTACTTAACTTCACACTACAAAATACGACAAATCCCTGGTTCAGCTTCTCTGCATCCAATACGGCAATATACTTCTTTATATATCCTCCATTTTCAAGACGTTTGAGACGCTCAAACACGGGTGTCGACGAAAGACTTACGCGGGAAGCCAACTCTTTTGTCGTCAGCCGGGCGTTCTCTTGCAGCGTACGAAGAATCTGCAAATCTGTTTTGTCCAAAGTATCCATAGAATAAAATTCTTTACAAGAGGCTTTTTTAATATTCTCTCAGTTTATATTTTCTTTATTAAGATACAAAAATAGTGTTATTATCCATATTTACAGTAAATATTGTTTGATATATCTACATACAATAATTTTGCAAGAAAATAATTCAAAAACAAATCAATTAAAAATAGACAGTTATGGCAACAAAGAATTTGCATTTCGAGACATTACAACTTCATGTAGGACAAGAGCAAGCCGATCCGGCAACAGATGCACGTGCAGTTCCTATCTACCAAACTACTTCATACGTGTTCCACAACTCCGCACATGCAGCAGCTCGCTTCAGCTTACAGGATCCCGGAAATATTTACGGGCGCCTGACCAATTCCACACAGGGCGTTTTTGAACAGCGCGTAGCTGTACTTGAAGGCGGCGTAGCCGGACTTGCTGTTGCTTCAGGAGCCGCAGCTATCACATACGCATTTGAGAACATCACCCGTGCAGGCGACCACATTGTTGCCGCCAAAACCATTTACGGAGGAAGCTACAACCTGCTGGCACATACGCTGCCCGCTTACGGCATAACAGCAACATTTGTCGATCCCACCGATTTATCTAACTTTGAAAAGGCTATCCAAGAGAATACAAAAGCCATTTTCATCGAGACGCTGGGTAATCCCAATTCCAATATTATTGACATTAAAAAAGTTGCCGATATCGCCCACCGCCATAAAATACCACTGATCGTCGACAATACATTCGGCACACCTTATCTGATCCGCCCCATTGAGCACGGTGCAGATATTGTTGTACATTCTGCCACGAAGTTTATCGGCGGACATGGCTCTTCACTGGGTGGTGTAATCGTCGACTCCGGGAAATTCGACTGGGTGGCATCCGGCAAGTTCCCTCAACTAACCGAGCCCGATCCCAGTTACCACGGCGTACGCTTTGTCGATGCTGCGGGCCCGGCTGCATATGCGATCCGCATTCGTGCCATCCTGCTGCGTGATACGGGAGCAACCATTAGCCCGTTCAATGCATTCATTCTGCTGCAAGGATTGGAAACGCTCTCCCTGCGTGTGGAACGCCACGTAGAAAATGCGCTGAAAGTAGTAAATTATCTGAAAAATCATCCGAAAGTAAAGAAGGTGAACCATCCGGCATTGCCCGATCATCCCGACCATGCGCTCTACGAACAGTATTTCCCCAACGGAGCAGGTTCCATCTTTACATTCGAAATAAAAGGAGGACAAGAAGAGGCACACCGTTTTATCGACAGCCTGGAGATTTTCTCTCTGCTGGCAAATGTTGCTGACGTGAAATCACTGGTTATCCATCCGGCCAGCACCACACATTCGCAACTCAACGCACAGGAACTGGCCGAACAGGAGATTTATCCGGGAACAATCCGCCTGTCGATCGGCACGGAACATATCGAAGATCTGTTGGCAGACTTAGACCAGGCGTTTGCAAAAATTCATGTGTAATCAATCAGCCAGAAACTTTTCATATCCTTTCAAATATGGTGTTTGAAGGCATTGTTTCTCGCCCGATGAAATAATGTCTTTAAGCATCTTCCCCACTTCGTCCTGCGAATTAGCCAGATAGCCATCGAACATAGCCTGCATGGCTTCATCACGAAACACTTTTCTTACAATCGGATAGCAAATAAACAGAGGCAAATAATACAGTTTATTCACTTTCTCCTTCTTAGGATCGATTCCTAATGCGGAACAAACATGGAAACCCTCTCTGATAGCCTTTATCGTCTCTTTGGCGATGGATGGGCTTTTCAGAAATGCTTCCGTTTTGCCTCCTGCTCTAATGATCCCGGCCGAAAGTGCGGCAATAAAAGCACAATGAGGAAGAAGCCATGTGATGATCTGGTTGGAAACAAATGGCTTCATTCCGGCATCTTCCATCACTCTTGCTATTTCCCGAACACGAGGAGTTATTTCGCCAGTCGGTTCGCCAAGCATTGTCTTTGAATATTTCGAGCCGGAAATAACCGTATTAATGCCTTCCCGGTCTTTTCCTCCTCCTGCCATAAAAGGGAAACCGAATAAATATTGTCCCGGAGCCAGATATTTGCTTATCTTATCAAGATCATCATACCATATATTCTGGAAAAAGAGAATATGGGCGTTTCCCGCCGATTCCTTAAGGACAGGCAAGATTTCTTCCAGATGGAGACTGTTTGTCGTAACAATAATATATTCAAAATCATTGTCGGCAGAAAGTGTTTCAATGGCTCCGGGACGAAAAACTGCTTCTTTGATCGTCCCCGTCCCATTCCTGAAATCCGTACAATGGATATTTATCCCCTTCTCTTCAATCGGTTGCTTCTTACCTTTTCTGACCAGAACACTGACATCATGACCCGACTCAGCTAATTGCCAGCCATAAGTAGAACCGATCACACCTGCTCCGTAAATTAGAATCTTCATAATAAAATATATTTGTTTATTATCACTCGGAAGGAAGGTCTACAAAAGTCGAATGGAACGCCCCATGATAATCCGAATATGTGGGATCGCAGGCTCTCATCAGTCCGGCCGGTGTGAACCCGGAGAAATCTTTCAATTCCTTTATCAGGTGCGACTTATCATAATAGCCACATTCGCAAGCCAGTTCAGCGACCGTCATATCGGTATGCAGCTGTAGGAAACGATGCAATTTCTGAAAACGTACGATCTGTAGGAAATCCTTTGGATTGATCCCTATATTTTCAAGAAAAAGACGTTTAAACTGTTTGTAGCACAGGCAGGCTGTCTGTGCCAGACGGTTAACATCCGTATCTCCGCAGCAGATAGAGTCGATTACCGCACTGATCCGTTTATCTTCCTGTTTATCTAACCGGTAAATACGGCTGATCAGAAATTGCTCGATCAATCCGACACAGGCTGGATCATCTGTTGCTTCATTCAAACGTTGCTCCAATTCAAGCCAATCCGGATCGCTCAATGCATCCAGCGAAGCGTAACTGTTATTCAACTCGTAGAGAGGCGTTTTGAAAAACAGATTCGCTCCCGCCGGTTTAAAGACAATACAGATTAAATCAACCGTTCCTGAAAAGACGAGGTCTGTATACCCTGTTGTCATGCCGTAAAGATGTGACTCAGGCAGAAAACCTTTTGCTTGTGACGAATAGGTACGATTCCCCCGGTGAAAACTTAAAGCCATGCAACCGAACGGAACCAGACGCTGTGAACTTTGCACAACCTCTTCCATCCGCAAGAACCAATATTGCTTCACATACGGAGCAAGCAACACAGAGGGCTGTATGACTTTAAACCTATCCATTTCGGGGACAAAGTTATAGTATTGCCGGATTCATCAGGTGTAAAAAAGGGACATTCGACTAACTTGGCGATATTTATGATTTATCACTACGAGCAAGAGCAAGAGTCAGTGCCCGAAAGACATGTGAATAATCTTCTGAGTGACTCATATTTACAATGTGTCTGATTAACTCTCCGTGAATGTTCTGTATTTCCATATTGTTCACTTTCTGTGAATTCTCAGGTAATACACCACTTAGTTTCATTTTTGATAAATTATTCATCTGTACAATTTTAATCTGACTCTTACTCATTATATTATTCCGGCATAAAGGTAGACTTTACCATATTTCTGTAAAGCGTTAATAGACCAACCTCTCTATTCCGGGGATGAAACAGGGAATAAAGTCGATAAACGACTGAATAACATTTATAATTTCCCTATCAGTTCTGCAATACCGAGAGCGCATTCTACAACTCGTTCACAGTTGACTATGCAGAGATTATCCTTTGCCGTATGTGTGATGTCCTGGCACTCCATATGCTCAATAAACCAGTTGGAACTTACAGCAATCGCCGGACGGTCATTCTGCAGAAAAATGCTGTGATCTCCCTGATACCAGGGAAGTCCTTCCACAATCTCCGGAGTATTCCGGATTACCTCATCCATAGCCTGCCGCATATCTGCAGAAAGCCCGAATGCAGAGAAACAAGAATAGCCTTCTTTATATCCGGCTCCATCAATATTAATGTTCAACAATATATCATCAAAATGAGCTATATTCTGTTCAATATAATTGACTTGTCCGGGAGCGGCATAATAATCTTCCCCATTGAAAAGAACCAATTCGACCGGATATCGAGTGTCGCTATCTTTCAGCAACTCCGCAAGCAGCAGAACAGCCGTAACTCCTGTCGCATTATCTATTGCTCCCGGGGTTCCGATTTTTGTATCAATATGGGCAGTGATAATGATCCTGTCTTTCGTCCGGCTGTCTTTTCGCGCAATCACGTTAAATGCAGTCTCCGGGATTCGCACCGCCCCTGAGACGAGTTCCACCATTTGCCCAGCGCAGGCCAGTAACTTTTCACCTTCGGTATCTTTCATGTAAACTGACGGAATATCGAAGTCTCCATCCTCGAACAACGGGAAAGGATACACACCGCCGGCCGTTGCCGAATTACGTTCCGTTGCACTGATCAACGCTTTAGGGGCACCATTCTCCAACACCGAAACCAGATGTTGATGTTCTTCCGGATTCCAGAAAGGAAAGTTTTTAGGAGCGATCTGTTGGGAAGCGATTTCTCCGTACAACAGTACGATTTTATCTTTGATATCCGCTTTTTCCAATTTGCCGACTGTATCCACCGCTATTAATTCCCCTTTTACGGAACATCCCAATGAATAATGGGAGGAAAAAACATCGAACGATTGTTTCCCGCAGGTCAGTGACGCCCCTTCCGTTTTCCAGTCTATCACCGAGAGCTCAGTCTCTTCAACCTGCCACCCCGACAATTGTAATACTTTTTTTGCATAGGTCGTGGCCTGCCGATTCTCTTCACTTCCTACACGGCGTTCACCGATTTCCGAACATAAAACCTGCAAGTGTGCTTCCACTTTGTCTCTTAATGCTTTTTTATCCATATCTTTGTTTGTTTATTATGTGCCGACAAAGGTAGAACCCCTAAAATCATTGGTATTGGAAAAAAGAGACAAAACATCGATCATGCAAAAAACAATCTTCAGTATAAATAATATACCTGCCATCTTGTGGGGTGAAGTCTCTGAAAAAGTCGTTCTTGCCATTCATGGGAATATGTCGGACAAAGCGGATGTCCCGATCAGGATCGTAGCTGAAAATGCGTTGGCAAATGGCTGGCAGGTTTTGAGTTTTGACCTGCCGGAACATGGAGATAGAATAAATGAAGATACACCCTGCAAAGTTCAGTACTGCGTTGAAGATTTAAGGGTCGTCATGCAATACACTAAAATGAACTGGAAACATATCCGTTTATTTGCCAACAGCATGGGTGCTTATTTCAGTCTTTTGACCTATCCAAACGAGCCGATAGAAAAAGCCTGGTTCCTCTCCCCGATCGTCGACATGCAACGTCTTATCCAAAATATGATGATGTGGTTTTCCGTCACGGAAAAAGAGTTGGAAAGCAAACAGACAATTTCCACTCCCATCGGACAAAATTTATATTGGGATTATTATTGCTTTGTAAGGGAACATCCTGTTTCCCGTTGGGAAATACCGACACATATCCTGTATGGCAGCAAGGATGAGCTCTGTGAAAGGGATATTATATCTAAGTTTACAGAATTATTCGCTTGCCAACTGGAGATTGTACAGGGGTCAGAACATTATTTCCATACACAAGAGCAATTGATGATATTGGATGAATGGCTGAAACGTACGGTATAAAAGGGATTTGAATATATTTATGTAACTGATTACATATTTTTCGCGAAATATTTGCCAGTATTATTTAAAGCCCATATATTTGCGTAATCAATTACGTATCTAATAACACAAATTCTACATATATGGACTTTTTTAATCAGACAGGCAAGATGGCTATCGGTAGCAGACTACGTATGTTAACCGATAAAATAACAATGGATGCAGCTTCGATCTACGAAATGTTCGGGGTAGACCTCAGACCAAAATGGTTTCCCGTATTCTTCGTTTTATCCCAGGGAGAAGCAAAAACAATCACCTCGATAGCAAAAGAGATCGGACACTCCCACCCTTCGGTAAGTAACATTATTAAAGAAATGGTAGCCAAAGGACTGGTAAAAGAAACCAAAGACCAGTCTGACGGAAGAAGAAATGTAGTTGCATTATCTGCTAAAGGGAAAAAGATGTCAGATTCGTTTACAGAACAATGTGTGGATGTTGCTGCCGCCATCGAACAAATCACCCGACAAACAAAGAATGACTTATGGAAAGCAATTGAAGAATGGGAAAATCTCCTATCGGATAAATCCTTGCTGCAACGGGTAAAGGAAGAAAAACGGGTAAGAGAAAGTAAAGATGTAAAAATAGTTGCATACGAACCGTGCTACCAGATTGCTTTCCGTTCGCTTAACGAAGAATGGATAACGGCCCATTGGAACATGGAAGAAGCCGATTACAAGGCATTGGATCATCCGCAAGAATACATTCTGGATAAAGGTGGTCACATTTTTATCGCCCTTTACAAAGGCGAACCGGTCGGTACATGTGCTTTATACAAAATGGAAGATCCGCTTTATGATTACGAACTGGCCAAACTGGCTGTCAGTCCTAAAGTGCAGGGTAAAGGCATCGGTGTGATATTATGCGAAACAGTTATAAACAAAGCGATAGAATTCGGAGCAAAAAGACTTTTTCTGGAAAGTAATACAATTCTGAAGCCTGCCATTCATCTATACAGGAAGTTGGGTTTTAAAGAACTGGCAGAATTGCACCCTGCTTACGAAAGAGGTGATATACAAATGGAATTAATCGTGGAATAACGAATGGTGTCTCCATCCGAAGATAATACAAACAAGGAAAAGTAAAACAATGATCCCAACACAGGCACGCGGACTTTGGGATTTTTCGGTTTGGCTGTTTTCCAGCCGGGCATGCAGTTGTTCGTTTTGTTCTTCGTATTGATAAACCAGGGCT